>VFQM010000710.1_pt1 | contig 34581 bp, 35 predicted proteins | sample 3512391 | NCBI WGS metagenome assembly VFQM01 (sample SAMN10412369, study PRJNA504923) | tailings metagenome | isolation source: Replicate 1 from Balatoc abandoned mine | place: Philippines
GCCCCCGCCCCCGATCCGGCGCGGCGGTGGAACAGGTCATGCATCACGATCGCGCTGCGCTCGCGCGGGGCGCCGAGGCAGGCGAAGGCTTCGGACTGGAAGGCGTAGTCGGCAATCACAAGATCGCCCGGCCCGAGCGCCTGCGCCGAGAGCCACGCGCGGTCCGCCGCGGTCCACGGCGCGGCGATGGCATAGGGGCGCGGGCGGTCCTGCGTCCAGCGGGCGGAAAGGCCGAACCGCTGCGCGAGGCGCCCTGCCACCCCGACCAGCGCATCGCGCCATACCCCCGGATCGCGCGAGACGAACCACCGGCCGGCCTTGACGACGCCGCGGATGCGGTGCTCGGCAAAGACCGCCATCTCGGGCCGGGCGCGGTAGAAGGGGATGCGCCCCATGATGTCGGGCGAGGGTTGCCACAGCACCGGCTCCAGCCCTGCCGCGCGCAGCGAGCGGGCAAGGTCGATGAGATAGGAGGAGCTGCCATTGGTGGCGCCGATAAGGCGCTGGCGGCTGACGATGATCGCGCGCGGCGAGACGGCACCGGTGCTCATGCCGACACCCCGGCGCGGCTGCGCGATGCAAGTCCGGCATCGGCCATGGCCGGCGCTGTGAGCAAGGCCAGCAGATTGCCGCAGGTGTGCGGCGCGATGTGGATGTCGACAAGCGGATGGCGCACGCCCTCTGCCGCGACGAAAGCCGCGCCGTCGCCGATCGCGTGGGCGGCGGCATCGGCGAGGCGCTCCTGCGCGATCAGCACGAGCGCGGCGCCCTGCCCGGCGCGCGCGGTGGCAACCGGATCGGCCAGCTCTGCCGCGCCCAATTGCCGGACACCGTGCCCGCCTGCCGCCGCCAGCGCCGCGGCAATGGCAACGGGCGACCCCGGTTCCGGCTCGCCGCAGACCAGCACGCGGGGAGGTGGCTCCGGCACGGCGGCAGCAAGATCGCTGTGCCGTCTGCGCCAGGCTGCGGCGCGGCGGGCCAGCCCCTCGCGGGCGCTGGCCGCGAGCAGGCCGGCGGCACGCGGCCGTCGCAGCAGCGGCGCCAGAGCGCGCCAGACCTTGCGCGCCTTGAGGCAGGCCACCGCCTCGCTATGCGCCAATTCGTCCTCGAGCGAGGCGAGCCGCGCCCGCCGCGCCTCGAGCAGGGCTGCATCCTGCTCTGCCGCCAGCCGGTCGCGCTCGGCCGCGACCAGCGCGGCAAGATCGGCGCTGGTCCAGCGGAACGAGGTGGAGGCGGCATGGCGGCGATAGTAATAGGTGGGCTCGGGGCGATAGGCATAGCTCAGGCCCGCCGCGAGCGCGCGCTCGACAAGGTCCCAGTCCTCGCCGATCCGGAGGCGCGTGTCATAGGCGATGCCCCGGCGCCGTAGCGCGTCGATCCGGAATAGCGGCTTCAGGTAGCCAAGCTGCACGCCCGCCCCCCGTCCGGTCCGTCCGCTGGCGAGGAACTCGGCATGGCCGATCATCCGCTCGCGCCGCCAGCCTTCGCCGCTCGCGAAGAGCGCAGGCTCGATCTCGCTGCCGAAAGCGATCATGTTGCCCGCCGCCATATCCGCGCCCGTGCGGCGCACCAGCGCGATCAGGCGCTCGACATGACGCGGGTGGAGGATGTCGTCGGCATCGACAATCGCTCCCCAGGGCGCCGCTGCCGCCGTGACCGAGAGATTGCGGACCGCCGCCAGCCCCTTGCCGTGGCCGCGCACGGGCACGACCCGCGGATCGGCGGCGGCATGGCTCCGGATAATCGCCCCGGTCGCGTCCGCCGAACCATCGTCGACGACGATGATCTCGATCCGCCTGAGACTCTGGCGGCGGGCCGAGAGCAGCGCTGCATCGATATGCGCGGCCGCATTGCGCGCCACCATCAACAGCGAGACGAGCGGCTCGGCCGCCGGGCCTGAAGCGGGAGCATTCATGGGCGCAAGGGTTCTCCGGGGGGGATGCAGCGGTCGGGGGCAGCGATAGGCCGGAACCGCGAGAGCACGACCTTAACGATGTTAATGCCCTTCTTTCGGACGGCTCCTAGCTGGCTCCAGCACCCCGCCCCGACCGTCCACCGGCTTTGCCTGCCCGCCCTCTCCTCGCCCTCCCACCTGCAAGAGGCACCCGAATGGATTCAATCTGCGTGATCATTGCGGCCATGAATGCCGAGGCCACGATCGCCCAGGCGGTCGCCTCGGCGCTGGCGGAACGCGAAGTGGCCGAGGTGGTGGTGGTGGACGATGCCTCGCGCGATGCGACCGCAGCCGCTGCCCTTGGCGCGGATGACGGCAGCGGGCGGCTCAGGGTCGAGCAGGTGCCCGCCAATATCGGCCCCGCCGCCGCGCGCAATCTGGCCATGGCGCGCTCGCAGGCCCCGCTCGTGGCCGTGCTCGATGCCGACGATGCGATTCTGCCCGGGCGCTTTGCCGCCCTGGCCGATCCGGCCGGCGACTGGGACATGTCGGCCGACAACATCATCTTTGTCTCCGAGGCCGAGGCGGGCGAGTTCACCGGCCTTGCCGCTTTCGAGACCGGAGGCATGGCCGAGCGGATGGACTTCGCGCGCTTCGTGGCCGCCAACATCTCGCACCCGGGCCGCCCGCGCGGGGAGCTGGGCTTTCTCAAGCCGGTGATGCGGCGCGCCTTTCTCGAGCGTCATGGTCTTGCCTATGACGAGGCGATGCGGCTGGGCGAGGACTTCGATCTCTATGCCCGGATGCTGCTGGCGGGCGCGCGATTCCGGCTGGTGGCGGCTTGCGGCTATGTCGCGATCGAGCGCGCGGATTCACTCAGCGCGCAGCACTCCGCCGCCGATCTTGCCGCACTGGTGGCCGCCGACGACCGGATGCTGGCGCGCCGGCTCACGTCAGGGCAGCGCGAGATCCTGGCCGCCCACCGCGCCCAATGCGCCCAGCGCTGGCACCATCGCCACTTCCTTGATGCCAAGCGCCGGAGCGGGCTGATGCGAGCCGTGATCGAACATCGCGGCCGCCCGCGTCTGCTGATCGATGCTGGGCTCGGCGTGGCGCGCGACAAGCTTGCGGTGCTGCGTGCCAGCCTTCCCGGCGCCGCCCCTCCGCCCGCACCGCGCCGGCGCTTCCTGATCGGCCCCTGAGCAAGACCCCCCCAAGCGGGCGGACCGGCGGCGGGCGGGCCGCTGCGGCAGGCTAGTAACCTGGGTGAGCGAAGCCGCAGGCCTGATCGGCGAGTGTCGCGCGCGTCCAGCCCGCCCTCTTTTTCAGGAAAGCCCGCAAGCCCTTGCCCGCCGCCGCCCGAACCCCCGCGACCCGCTCCGCCTCCGGGCCCTTCGGCTTCGAGCGGCTCGGCGTGTCCGGACTGGCCGCGGCGATGGTGGCCGCGCTGGCCGCCCCGGCGCTGGGCCCGCTCGCAACGCTGGTGCAGGTTATGTGCCTTGCCGCGATCATGGCGCTGCGCTGGCGGAGCCTGCCGGCCTTTCTTGCCGCCGGACTGCCGCTACTGGCGCTCCCGCTGTTCGCCGCTGCCTCGATGCTGTGGTCGGATGTGCCGGGGATGTCGCTGCGCTACGGGATGCAACTGGTGGTGACCGCGCTGATGGGGATAATGCTCGGGAGAGTGCTGACCCTGCGCCAGTTGCTGCTGGTGGTGCTGGTCGGGCTGACCGTGGCCGGACTGGCGGGGCTGGCGACGGGACGCACGGGCGCCGCCGAGGACGGGCCGGTGCTGATCGGGCTCGCCGGATCCAAGAACCAGATGGGCTATATCGCGCTTGCATGGCTGGCGGCGGGTCTCTGCGTGGCCGCATCGCGCGGCTACGGGATCGCGCTGCGCCTTGCGGGAGGTCTCGCGGCGGTGCCCGCGCTGTTCATGATCGTGCAAGGGGATTCGGCCACCGCGCTGGTCTCGGCCGCAGTGCTGGCAGTGCTGCTGGGCGTCCTGGCGCTGGCTTCGTGGATGGGCCGCGGCGGGCGCCTCTTCGCGCTGCTGGCGACAGGGCTGCTGGCTGTCCCTGCCGTTGTCGCCTTGCCCGAGATCGAGCGTCAGGCAGAACTCCTGCGCACCGATGTGCTACAGAAGGATGCGCGCCTGACCGGACGCACGCTCTTGTGGGAGGAGGCCGACAGCCTGATCGCGCAGGCCCCGGTCGCGGGGCACGGCTACAAGGCGATCTGGCTCGGCCCCAAGGGCAAGGGCCTGCTCGACCGCAACGGGCAGAAGGATGGGCGCGGTTTCCACTTCCACGACACATTCCGCGAATTGCGCGCCGATCTGGGCCTGACCGGGCTTGCGCTGTTCCTCCTGCCGCTCGCCTATGCGGGAGCGCGGGCCGTGCTGGTGGTGATCGCCGCAATCGACGCGCCGCGCGCCTTTGCCGTCGCCACGCTGTTCACGATCCTGCTGCGGATCCGCACCGAACTGGTGGTGGGCCCCTTCATGCTCGACACGGTGCTGCTCTGGGCGCTGGTCACCGCGCTCGCGGTGCTCCCGCTGCCCCGGGCCGCCCACCTTGCCGCATCAGCCTCCGGCACCCGTCCTGCCTTCGTCCCCCGAGGGCGCAGGCGGGCGCGCCGACCTCTTCCCGAACTGCAAAGGAACCCCGCATGACGACAATGCGCCTCCCCGCCCTACTCGCTGTCATAATGCTTCTGGTCCTCGCCGCCTGCTCGGGAGGAGGCGACGCACCGCGTGCAAGGGTGGTCGACGATGCCCGGGTCTACACCCTCGGGCCGGGCGACAGGCTGCGGATCACGGTCTATGGCGAGGAGACCCTGACGGGCGAATATGGCGTGACAGGCGCGGGTGAGGTGTCCTTCCCGCTGATCGGCAATATCCCTGCAGCGGGGCGCTCGATCGAGGACCTGCAGAACGAGCTCACCACGCGCCTTGGCAGCGGCTACATAGCCGATCCCAGAGTCAGCGCCGAGATCATCAACTACCGCCCCTTCTATATCCTCGGCGAGGTGGCGCGGCCGGGGCAATATGACTTTGCCGTGGGGCTGACGATCGAGCAGGCGGTGGCGGCGGCGGGCGGTTTCACCTACCGCGCCAACAGCCGCAAGGTCTATCTCAAGCGCGCCACCGACACGCGCGAGATGCTGGTCGATCTGCGCGAGACCCCTTCCTTCCCGGTGCGCCCGGGCGACACGATCCGGGTCGCCGAGCGGTTCTTCTGAGGCTTGGCCGCCCCCTTTTCGAGGGGGAGGACCGCAGGCTAGGACGCGGTCGCCGCGCGGGCGACCTGCCGCCGGTGCGACTGGCCTGCGCCGCGCTGTCCGCCGAGGCGCTCCCCCGCCGCTCCGAGCAGCGCGGCGCTGCCGAAAGCGCGCCGCCCCCAGTCGAGCACCCTTGCCGCCTCCGCCAGCCGGCCCTGCCCCGCCAGATCGCGGATCCGCCAGGGCAACTGGGATGCCATCGCCCGGCGCAGCGCCAGCGGCAGACCGAGCGCGGCAAGGCCGGCCGGGTCATGACTGCCATCGATGATCTCGCCGATCCCGTAGCGCGCGCCCAGCAGATCGCGGGCGATCGCCAGCTCGCGCTCGCCCGGCGCGCCGGCTCCCAGCATTGCGGCATAGCGGGCCAGATGGCGCTCGGCGGCGACGTGAAGCTTGCGCATGAACAGGATCACCGCGCGCTGGAGCACCGCCAGCCGCTCGGCCTCCGCAGGCTCGAGGGGTTCGGCAAAGGGGCGGAAGTCGGCATCGCTCCAGGCGGCGTCGATCCCGGCAAAGATCGCGCGTTCGGCATCGATCCAGCCGGCCACCGTGTCCGTTGCCATCACCGCCCCCCGGCTGGTCATCCGCGCGGCGACATGCTTGCGCTGGTAGAGCGTCACGCCGCCCGCATAGACGCCGGGCGTGCGCCGCGCGATGCGCAGGATCATTTCGTAGTCCTGCCCGCGCGGCAGGTCGGTCCGATAGGGGCCCGCAGCCACCTGGACCGCGCGCCGTACCATCCACGCCGGGTTCGGCAGGAAGCAGCAGGTCATGAGCTGCACCAGCAGCCGCCGCGCGCCCGGCTCGGGCAGGTCCTCGAGATCGGTGCTGGCCCCTGCCTCCGCCCCCGGTCCGCTGAAGCGCGCAAAGCGGCCATAGGAAAAACCCGCATCCCCCTCTGCCTCCAGCGCCGCGACATGGGCCGCGAGCGCGCCGGGCGGCAGCAGGTCGTCATCGTCAAGCACCAGCAGATAGTCCCCCCGCGCCGCCGCGATGCCGCGGTTCATCGCCGCCGACTTGCCCGCCTTCTCCTGCCGCAGACAGGTCACGGCATCGCCGAAAGCGGCAATCACCGACGGCGTGTCGTCGCTCGATCCGTCGTCCACCACGATCACTTCGAAAGGCGCGAGCGACTGCCCGAGCGCCGAGTAGATGCTCTCCCCCACGAGATGCGCGCGGTTGTGCGTGGGCATGATGATCGAAACGCGCGGATCCCCCGCGAGCGGGCGGGCCGGACAGGCGGGCGATGCGGTGCTGGTCATGTCGCAATGCTTGGGAGCGGCAGCGCGGCACGTCATTAACCTGCTTAGTGGTCGCTGGCCTGCCGAAGCTGTCTTTTCGCGCTCGCAGCACGAGGAGGCGGCAGCCCCGCCCTGCGATGCTGCATCCTAGCGACGCCGCCGCCACGAAACCCCCGCCACGGGAGTGCCCATGACGACGATTGCCCATCCTGATCCGCGCCGTCACGCCCCGGCACCCGCCCCGGCCTCCGCCCGCCCGCGGGTGCTGTTCCTGCTCGAGCAATATCCGCAGGCCGGCCAGACCCATATCGCCAGCGAGATCGAGGCGCTCGCCGCGGATTACGAGATCGGCATCCTCGCCCTGCGCCCTGCCACCTGTCCCTACGAGAGCCACCGGCCGCATCGCATCGCCACGACGCTGCCGGAGATCATCGCCGCGGTCGAGGCCTTCGCGCCCGACATTCTCCACGCGCACCACCTGACCATGCTCGGCACGGCGGGAGAGGTGTCGCGGATCACCGGCGTCCCCTTCACGCTGCGCACCCATTCGGCCGACACGCTCGCGCTGCGCCCGCGCGGGATTGGCGCAAGGCTGCGCCAGTGGCTGCGCGGCGAGCCGCCGCCGGCGCGCAGCCCCGGCTTCCCCGCCAGTCTTGCAGCAACCGAAAGCGAATTGTGCCTCGGCGTGCTCGGCTTTCCCTTCGCCCGCCCCTGGCTGGTGCGCGCCGGCGTGTGCGAGGCCAAGCTGGTCGACTGCTTCCCTGTGGTGCGCTTCGACAGGTTCCACGACCGCAGCCCCAATGGCGATGCCGTGATGTCGATCGGCCCGGGCACAGGCGCGGATGCGGGCTTTGCGACAGGCCCAGCGGCGACGGCCGATTTCCTGCGCCTGCAGCGCAAAGTGCCGGGCCGCAGTTTCAACCTCTATGCCCTCGCCCCGGCATCGGCCCGGCAGGAGACCGGGACAGGACCCGCAGGCAGTGGCGACGGCGTGACGCTGGTTCCTTTTGTCGCCTCTGGCGACATGCCGCGCGAATACAAGAAGCACCGCTGGCTGGTGCTGACGGCCGATGCGGACGCGCCCACCCGGGGCTGGCCGATGGCGATTGCCGAGGCCCAGGCGTCGGGCGTCGGCGTCTGCATGCCGGCGCTGCGCCGCGATCTGGCGCATTATGTCGGCGAGGGCGCGGGCATTCTCTACGACAGCGTGGACGAACTGCCCGCGATCGTTTCGGGCCCTGTACCCGAGGAAATGCGCGAGCGCGGCTTCGAGCAGGCAAGGAAGTCCGACATCGAACGCCACAAGCATCTGCTCACCGACCTGTGGGAGGATGCCCTGCGCGCCCGTGCCGCCGATCACCCCGCCGGTGCCGGATTTGCCCGTGCGGCGACCCTCCCGGCTGTCACCCCGCCCCCCTCCGGTCTGGCGAGCGCCGATGTGGCGAGCGCCGCATAAGCCCGGAGCCGCCCCCGCCCGCCCCGCCTGGTGCCCGCCGGATGTCGCGCCCGCGCACCGGCTCCCCGCAAACCGAACCCACGTTAAGGCCGCCCCGCGCCTGCGGGTGCATCAGCCCGCCCGAGCCTGCGAGCGGCTCCGGCTCCGGCCATTGCCCTCGCCCCGGGCGCCCCGGCGGCGTCCGCCCGCCACTTGCAAGGAGCAGCGTTGCGCCCATGGCCTTTGCCTATGTCGACCCGAGCCTGCCCGCCGCCGAAGCCGCCGCTCCGCGCCTGCGCGCCGCTGCGCGCCTCGGCCTGCGGGTGCTTGGCGCCGGCGGGCTGTTCGCCATCTTGCTGCTCCCCGTCCTGCCCGCACCCGGCGGCCCGTCGGGCAGTGCCGTCGCGGGGATCGCGCTGGCGCCGCTGCGCGTGCCCGGCCCCGGCGAGCTCCAGCCGCAGGGGCCTGCCGCAGGCTTCGCGGTCGCGCCCGCCCGGCCCTTTGTCGCCAGCTATGGCGATGCGGCGAGCGCGCTGCGCGCCGAGACCTGCCTCACCGAGGCGATCTATTACGAAGGCGCGCTCGAGCCCGAGGCCGGGCAGCGGGCCATTGCCCAGGTGGTGCTCAACCGGGTGCGCCACCCGGCCTATCCCGACAATGTCTGCGGCGTCGTGTTCGAGGGGCAGGAGCGCTCGACCGGCTGCCAGTTCACCTTTACCTGCGACGGCTCGCGCGCCCGCGCGCCGGTGCCGCACCTGTGGGCGCGCGCCAACCGCGTCGCCCGCGCGGCGCTGGGCGGCGCGGTCGCGCCGGAGGTCGGCCTCGCGACCCATTACCATGCCGATTATGTCATGCCCTACTGGAGCGCGACGCTCGATGCGGCGGGACAGATCGGACGGCACATCTTCTACCGCTGGCGCGGGGCCAACGGACAGCCGGACGCCTTCTCAAAGCGCTATTCGGGGCGCGAGCCGCAGATCGCCGCCTGGGTGCCGCGCGCGCCTGCTCCGGACGGGGCTGGCGAAGCCGCCGCCGGGGCCCTTGCGGTGTTGACCGGAGGGACTGCGGGCAGCGCTGCGGCTTCTCCGGCAGGTCTTGCCCTGCCCGGGGCTGCGACCGCGACCACAATCGCGCCTGCGCTGACCCCCCCGCCGTTCCGCGCCCGTCCGCTCGCGCTTGCATCCCCGGCTGCCAGAGCCGGCGAGGCGCAATGAGGCAAGGCCGCCGCGCCGCGCTCGCAGGGATCGCTGCGGCAGGCCTCATGCTGCTCCCGCTGCGTGCCGCCACCGCTCAGGAGCCAGGGGCCGATGCCGTGGCCGGGTTCGAATCCGCCGGCGGGCTCCTGCGCAAGTGCCGCGAGAATTCGACCTATGCCCGCAGCTTCTGCTTCACCTATCTCGCCGCCGTGGCCGATGCGGCGCGTTCCTACCGGATCTGGATCGGATCGGGCGACCCGTGCCTGCCGGCCGGCCTCACCATGGGACGCCTTGCCGATACCTACGAGGCCTACCTCGTTGCCAATCCCTCGCAGACCAAGGCGCAGGCGGCCTCGGTGATCGTCGCCAGCCTGCAGGAGGCCTTCCCCTGTCCGGTCCTGCCCGCGCCCTTGCCGGGGACCCTGCAGCTACCCCCCCAGCAGAGCGCGCCCCAGCAGATAGATGCCGCCCCACAGGACGACCGGAAACCCTAGCCACAGTGCAACCCGAACCGGGCGCGGGAATTTGGTCTGGTTGCGCTTCCTGACCTTGACCCGGCGACGGCGGCGGCGCACCTCGCCGGTGGGAACGGCCTGATCCCTGCCCGCCACGTCCTCTGCCAGACCTGTCTCGCCAACCATAATCCACACCCACCAGAGGCTCGCGGCCTGCGACGATCCGTTGCCCCTCCGCCATCACCGGTGAAGGGAGCGCGGGACGTTGTTAACCTATCGTAGAGCCACTTGTTCCGGTGCGAAATAGAAAGTTCTCGCGCGGGCTGGGGCCTCATCGCAAAACCGTGAAACACCCGGAACCATCATGATCCGGCCGACCCGAAAGGTACGAGGAACGTGTATATCGAGCCGCGAGACGCCTTCCTTCCGCACACCGGTGACAGGCTTGCCACGCGCTGGCCTACGGCCTGGCAATCGCGGCTGATCGACATTGCCATCGCAGGGCTGGCGCTCTTGTTCTTCCTCCCGCTGTTCCTTGTCATCGCGATCGCGATCAAGCTCGCTGATCCCGGCCCTGTCTTCTTCCGCCACCGCCGCATCGGTTTGGGCGGGAGGACCTTCGGGTGCTGGAAATTCCGGACCATGGTGGTGGATGCCGAGAGCCGCCTCGCCGCGATCCTCGAAAGCGATCCTGAGGCCGCACGCGAATGGGAGGAGAGCCAGAAGCTGACCCATGACCCGCGTGTCACCTGGCTCGGCAATTTCCTGCGCCGTTCGAGCCTTGATGAACTGCCGCAGTTCTTTAACGTGCTGATGGGCGAGATGAGCATCGTCGGCCCCCGCCCGATCGTCGAGACTGAGGCTGCGCGCTACGGCCAGCACTTCGCGCTCTATTGCCTCGTGCGCCCGGGCATCACCGGCCTGTGGCAGATCTCGGGCCGCAGCGACATCCGCTACTTCGAGCGCGTGCTGATGGATGTCCGTTATGTCAGCAGCAGGAGCGTGATGCGCGACCTGAAGATCATCATCCTCACCGTTCCGAGCGTTCTGGCGGCCCGCGGCTCGCGCTGAGACCGCATTGCGCCAGAACGGAGAAGAACGCGCCTAATGCCGACCAGCTGCGGGCGTCAGGCCAGGCCGCGACACGCTCTGGCGTTGATCGTCGCATTAAGCGGGATCAAGGGCGTTATTGAGGTGAACTGGTAAGTCGCGGTCACGACCCGGCCGCAGGTCTCGGTATTAACCGTAAAGGCCGTTGTATCGACGTTGACCCCCATCGCGGAGGCGACCGCGTAAGCCTTGGTCAAGGCAACAGAACCGCACTGCGGCGCTTCGAGGGACGAGCACCGCGCCGCCGCCTCAACAGCAGTTTGCAGGCTGTTCCGGGTCCACATGAAGCGCCCGAACTCCATCGTTCCGAAAAGAAACGCGAGAATAATCGGCACCACAAGCGCGAATTCAGCCGCAGTCGCGCCCGATTCCCGCGCCATAAAGGTCTTAAAAATATGCTGGAACCGAACCATCAGGGAATCCGGACGCGCGCGGTGGAGGAAAGGTTCGTCGGGTCCTTGAGCCCCGGCCAGCTGAAAATGAAATCGTGATCGGCGTTGACCGTGACCGTCACATAAGTTCCGGCCGGTTCGTCGTCGGGGCAAGTATCCCCGCAGGTTACTTCCGTCACCCCGCCAGCCGCGGGACAGCCGCATGTCTCCGTCAAGGCAGTGTTCGGGCTCTCGATAGTAGTCCCGCCCTCAACCGCCGCTGTAATACCGGCGACATTGTAGCCTTTGGCGGCGGCATAGCTGGCTCCAGCCCGCGCGGCCGAGCCGACTTGAAGCTGCCTGTAGACCATCCCGCCGAAATCGATCGTTGCCGTGATCAGTAAGACGAACAGCGGCAGAATAAGCACAAATTCTGATGCGCTGGCACCCGACTTATCAGCGAGCAGGCGACGAATAGGGGTAAGGGCGCTGGCTACGATCATCACTCGACCAGCGCGATCTTGCCAGCATCAATACCCCTGAGGCCGAAGCCGGGGCAGTTGTTTTCGGTAGTAGCGTTCTGGAACAGCTGGATCGTCAGCGCTACAAGTTGGGTACAGAGCGTGCTGTCAAGATTGTTACGCATCCTCAGTTCCTGATTCGGAAAGTATAGCGCACCCTGGATCTTAGCTGCTGTATTGTTTTCAAATGTGACCGTATATGTTCCAGCGATGCTCATCATTGCGACACCCGCATATGGTCCGGATGTAGGAGCGGTCAATTGAATAGTATTATTGTTCCCGATGTTGAACTTGTTCTTATCCGGAACAGAGAAAACCAAGGTCACACCAGTCCCGCGGATCGTAAAATTGTTGGTTAGAAGGAAGCGATCTTCGATGTAATAGACACCCGGATCTAGGTCTATTATCTGCTGCACGCCGTTTACGTTGTTCGGCAGATCAACCCCAGAGCAGTAACGACCGGGCATGTATCGTCCCCCCGTGGTGAGACGCGGCTGGCAGGGCAAGCCAGGCGGGATCGTTTTCGGTACATTAGCGTAGGGATCCGCAAAAGGCGGCTGATCCGAATTGATATTCCCTCCAACGACCCCGTTATTTTTGATGTTGGCATCACCCGCCATGTAGAGTGAGCCTTCAATTTCACAATTGTTGTCGCAGCGAACCGAGCTACTGCTGGAGGAGTTGGAATACAGCCCACATTCCGGGTTCAGCATCTGCGCATTTTCCTGAAACCAGATCGCATTATCAGCATTGGAACTAAGGGCGATGAAGCACGAGCCGCCCGCACCCGTTCCTGCCACCGCGCGCGCGATAACGTTCGGCGCGTCCGACAGGAATAGGGCTGCAAGACCGAGGCCCTGTGGCTGCTGGATCGTAACTTCCCAGAAACTGTTGCTTCCCGCGTATTTACCGCTCGTAGGCGGATTGGAGACTATAATGTCCACGTCGTCGATGCCATCGACGAAGCCCATATCCGCCGCAACAGCCAGAGCCTCCGGTGTGCCGTCCGAACCGGCACTGTCGGCGACCGCGGCCGAAAAGGCAGCCTGATCGGCAGCACCCTGTGCCTGGCGGCTCTTCATCGACCAGACTCCGACGTCGATCGCGAGCGCGCCGAACCCGATCAGGACGGGCAAGGCCAGCGCAAAGACGGCAGCCGAGGCACCCCCGGTTGCCGTCCAGAGCCGTCGGGCAAAGTTTCCACGCCGGCGCCGCTTCACGGCCGCGACGGGCAGGCCGATCTGTTCTTCGTTCATGGCAGCATACTCCAGACCCCGGAGGAAAGGGAAAAGGCAAGGAAGCCCCCTGCAGCAATGGCGATGCCATAAGGGACCTTCCTGAACTCGGTCTCGAGCGTGGTATCGGGCGCCATAGCTGCGATCCGCCGGCGCATCGGAAACCAGAAGAGCAGCAGCACAAGGCCCGACAGCGAGACCATCATCAGGAGCACCAGCCCCTGGTCGAACGGCACCCAGGCAGCGATGGCAGCGTAGAACTTGGCATCACCCCCGCCGATGAAGCGCACCGCAAAGAGCGCAGCGCCAACCACCAGCGCGGCGAGCGCGTGGAGCGCGCTCATCCCGACCCAGGCAAGGTCATGCATCACCGCACCTGCCAGCAGTCCCGAACAAAGCACCGCCAGACACAGGATGTTGGGGAGCGTCCGGTACCGGAAATCGAGCCAGGACGCGATGCAGCACTGCACCCCCAGCAACAGACCTGCGCCCAAGGCAAGGATGCCAGGCTCCATCAGGGCCGGTCCTTCCGGCTTGCGCCGCCCTGCGCGGGTTCATCGAACGGGATGTAGATCACCTGGGGGCGAACCGGACGCGGCGCTGCGGCAGGCTTGGGAGCCGCGGCCGACGATGCCCTTGCGGCCGCAGGCGCGGCCTTTTCGGCGCCCTTGGCAGGCGTTGCGAAGGCCACGGTCGCGACCGGCGCGGAGGCTGTGCCGGCCGAGGCAATGAACACCTCCGAACGCGACCGGCGCTCGGCCGTTCCGGCCAGACGCGAGCCGCCATTGTCTTCACGGCCCGCCGGGGCTGCCGGCATGGCGAAGGTGCCCGTCCGCGGATCGGCCGACTGCTGCGCCAGACGTGCCTCGCCCGCGCGTGCCTTTCGCGCAAGCACCTCGGCGCGCAGGCGCGTGAGGTTGTCGGCAAAGCGCCGGTCGCGCGGATCGGCCGCCATGGCCGACTTGAAGTATTTCTCCGCCAGATCCTCGCGGCCCATGCGCGCATAGGTCACGCCGAGTGCATTGCTCGCCTCGGGGCGCGTCGCGGGATCGAGGAGCGCAAGCTTGAGCGGCAGGACCGCAGCGGCCAGCCGGTTGTCCCTGATCGCCTGCCGACCCTCTGCCAGTGCGCGCAGAGCATCGCTGTCAGGCGCGGCCGCGGCAGCAGTGGCCGGCGCGGGACGCTTGAACATCCAGCTCGTCAGCGGAAAGGACTGGCAAGCCGTCAGGCCCGTCATGGAAACCGCGAGGAGCGACATGGTCAGGGATCTTTTCATGCAGCGGGTTCCTTATGAAAACTGCTCGATGATCCGCACCGCGCCCGGCAGCATCAGCACGCTGATCATGGTCGGGAGCATGAATACCACGAGCGGAATCGAGATCAGCACCGGCAGCCGGTGCGCCTTTTCCTCGGCCCGCATCCGCCGCCGCTCGCGCATTTCGGCGGAATAGATCCGGAGCGAGTGGCCGAGGCTGGTGCCCATCTTGTCGGACTGGATCAGCAGCGCGGCAAAGCTCTTCACATGGTCAACCCCGCTCAGGACACCGAGGTTGCGCAGCGCCTCGTCACGCGGCGCACCTGCGCGCATCTGGAGCGTGGCGGTCGACAGCAATTCGGCGATCTGCGGGTGCGAGCGCATCATTTCGCGCCCCACGCGGTTCATCGCCATCTCGAGCCCGAGACCGGCCTCGACGCATACCAGCAAGAGATCGAGACAATCGGGAAAGCCGAGCTCGATCGCTTCCTTGCGCCGGTCAATCCGTGCCTGGATAAAGAGATTGGGCAGGTAGAGCCCAAGCCCGGCTAACCCCGAGCAGATCAGATAGAGCTTGAAGAACGACGGCTCCTCGCCGGACAGGGCGACAAGGGCGAGGTAGAAGCCCGGAAGCACGAACACGAGGGCGAGGCGGACCATCGTGAAGATCTTAGGCGCAGAGGGCTCACGAAAGCCTGCAGCCAGCATACGCTGCCGCAGCTTGTCGCCCTTGGTGTCGACAAGATTGACCCCTGCTTTTTCAAGCACTTGAGCCAGCTGCGCCCAAGTGGACTCGTCACGATCCTGGATCGATTGCTGCGGCGCTACGACTGCGCCGCTGCGCGAACCGATCATCTCCACCTTCCGACGCGTCTCTAGGCGGTTGAGGATGATCTGGATCAGCCTTTGGATACCGACCGTTGCCACAAGGAACAGGACAACGAGCGCGATCACGCGGGCGCCAGCGCTGGAGAGGAATGCCTCGACCATCGCTCAAACCTTCAGGTTGACCATCGACCGGATCATCATCAGCCCGATGAGATACCAGCCAAAAGTGAGCGGAAAGCCGATGTAGAAGATCGGATCGTCGGCCACCTCGAAATAGAATTCCGGGGTGGCCAGCAGGATCGAGCCAAGTGCGAAGATCGGCAGGACAGTCAGCATGATGCCGGTCATGCGCCCTTCCGAGGACAGCGCGCGCACCTTAAGTAAAAGGCTGGCCCTTTCACGGATAACCTGGGCGAGATTGTCGAGGACCTCGGCAAGGTTGCCGCCGGTGTCCGACTGGATTGACAGCGTCACGACGAACATTCGGAGATCCTCAAGGTCCCATCGTTCGGCCATGTCGTTCATAGCCTGCTGCAGGTCCGCTCCATAGGAAATCTCGTCGGTGACCAGCCCGAATTCGGAGCCGATCGGATCGTCCATTTCAGTTACCAGAAGTTCGAGTGCGCCTGAAACAGGATGCCCTGCCCTCAGCGAGCGCACGAACACGTCGAGAGCCTGAGGGAACTGGGCTTGTAGGAGTTTGCGGCGGCGCTCCGCCATCGCGCTGACCACGGCTACAGGCAGGCCGATGGCAAGGCCCAGCGCGGAGACCGCCGCCAGCGTCCAGATGCCGAAGTTAAGCGCGAAGCCCCCCGATAGTGCCGCCGCGAGGATCATACCAAATATCGCGGCCGTTCCAATCGCCATCCCGAGACACAAGCGGCTGAAGGAAAGGTCAAGCCCGGAAAGGATCAACTTGCGGCGTAGCGGCATCAATAGCGCGCCCAGTCCTCTCTTGCCCTGATCGCCGCGCAGCCAGTCGTTCCACCGAAGGATGTTGTAGACATCCTCGCGGGTCGCACCGGTCGCGATCATCGCGATCCGGCGGTTGACCGCCTTGACATGGGCCTGGCGCCCCGAGGTCACCTTGATGATGATGTAGCCGGCCAACGCGACCGAGAGGAACACGGTCAGCAGCGACAAAATCCGGATGATGTCGGGCGTCAGCATCACGCGGCTCCTAGAGGCACGCCGGGACGGAACAGCTCCGAAGACACCTCGATGCCCGCCTCGCTGGCAGCCTTGAGGAACTTGGGCCGGACACCGGTCGCCTCGAAGAAGCCGGTCACTTGGCCACTGTCGTCCCGACCGGTCGGCTTGAAACGGAATATTTCCTGCATGGTGATGAGCGAACCTTCCATGCCGCTCACCTCGCTCAGGCTCAACAGACGGCGCCGGCCGTCGGCTTGGCGGCCGATCTGTACCACGACATGAATGGCCGCAGCGATCTGGGCGCGGGCCGAAGCCGGAGACATTTCGATACCGCTCATGCCGATCATCTGTTCGACACGCGAAAGCGCGTCGCGCGGGGTGTTGGCATGGACTGTGGTCATGGAGCCGTCGTGCCCAGTGTTCATCGCCTGGAGCATATCAAAGGCCTCGCCCGACCGGACTTCACCGATGATGATACGGTCAGGACGCATGCGCAGCGCGTTTTTGACCAGATCGCGCTGGCTCACCTCTCCCTTGCCTTCGAGGTTTGCCGGCCGGGTTTCGAGCCGCGCAACGTGCTCCTGCTGCAATTGCAGTTCTGCGGAGTCCTCAATGGTCACGATGCGCTCACGACCATCGATGAAGGCCGACATGGCATTCAAAAGCGTAGTCTTACCTGACCCTGTGCCACCAGAGATCAGGACATTTCGCCGCGATGCGACAACTACCTTTAGCACTTCTGCGACCTCGGCCGGGAGACTGCCGAGCTCGACCAACCGGTCCAGTCCTATCCGCTGACGTGAGAACTTGCGGATCGAGAGTAGCGATCCGTCGATTGCAAGCGGGGCGACGATCGCGTTCACGCGCGAGCCGTCGGCGAGACGCGCATCGACGAAGGGGGAGGATTCATCCACGCGCCGCCCGACAGCGCTGACGATCTTCTGGATGATCCGCAGCAAATGGCGCTCGTCCTGGAATCTTGTCGGAACCCGCTCCAACAAACCTTTGCGCTCGACAAAAACGGTCTGATAGCCATTGACCAGAATATCGGTAATCGTCTCGTCCGCCAGCAAAGGCTCAAGCGGACCGAGGCCGAGCAACTCGTCCAGCACCTCGTCGACTAGTTGCGCGCGCTCCTTGGCGTTGAGCGCCTCGTCCTCCTGCGCGAGAAGCGCGAGAACGATCTCGCCCACTTCCTGCTCGATCTGGGCGCGCGAAAGCTTGTCGAGCATCGCCAGATTGATCCGGTCCAAGAGCTTGCGGTGGATAATCGATTTCAGCTCGAGAAAACGCCTTACTTTCTCGTCGGACATGCCCGGTTCGGCAGGCACGTCCTCAATAGCCAGCAGAGCCTTGTGGGTGTCCTGCACGAGCGCGGCCTTGGGCCCGACCTGCCAGCGCATCACTCGCTCCCCTCAGCCATCCGCGCGCGGATCTTGTCTGCCAGCCTGGCGATATCGGCGGCATAGCCGCTCTTGCCGCGCACCTCGTGGACCAGCAGGCCCTGGTCCTGCGCGACCTTGATGTTGGCCTCATCAGGACGAAGCACGCCTAGGACGGGCTTGCCCAGCGCCTGCTCAACGTCCGAGGTGTTGATGGTGCCGAACAGTTTGTTCTGCGCGCGGTTGACCACCACTGAGACGGTAGCATCCTCAATCCCGACCGATCCAAACAAATTGAGCAGCCGCCTTCCTTGTCGGAGGCTCGAAATGCTTTGTTCCGTCACTAGGATGATTTCGTTCGCCGCGGCAAGCAGCGATAAGCTCCAGTTGGTGAGGCTGGCCGGCATGTCGAGAAATACATGGGCGAACCTGCGGCGTGCCAGTCCGATGATCCGCAGGATCTGCTCGAGATCGACCGACTCGATCGGGATGATCTCGGAAGGGGCCGCGATCACGTTGAGCCCGCTCGAATGCCGCTGAACCACCGCATCGAGTAGCGTCTCGTCGATCGCCGTGCCGGCGTCGAGCAGGTCAGTGAGCGTGCGGCGGGGCGACAGGCCGAGCACTTCCGTGGCGCGGCCCGACTGGATGTCGAGGTCGATCAGGCAGCAGGCATACCCGCTATCGGCAAAAGACGCCGCAAGATGCGTAGTGAGCGTCGTCGCGCCGCCGCCGCCCAGCGGCCGCCCAATTGCCATGACCGGAGCAAGCCCGGCCTCCGACGTGTCGATCTCCGCGGCCGACAGCACGGCCTGGAGCACTTCATCCTCCTGAAGCGGCAGCGAGACGACATCGAGAACCCCGCCGCGCACCAGCGTGCGCACCAGCCGCAGGTCGGTCGCCTCGAGGGCCACCACGAGCGCAAGGTTTGGGCTCCAGCCGCGGATCTGCTCTACCCGGGCCATGCTCGAGGGAACGGCGGGATCGATCTCGACCACCAGCACGCCGCCGGCCGGCAGCAGCGCCGGAGTGAGCTCCTCGGCCGGCTCGAGCGTGACCAGCCGCGCACCCTTGAGGAGGCTGCCCGCACCCTGCCCCTGCAACGGCGCGATGAAGCGCGAGGCAGCGATGACCGTCAGGTCCTTCTGCAACCGCCTCGAGGTCGCAGTTACGTCTCTCGTCAGTTGATCGCGCATCTCGATGGTCATCTTCCGCCGGTCCAAAATCTGCGGTCTAGTTCGCTTGCGGCTGTGAGGTTGCCCCGTCAGTCGTCCGGATCGTCTCGGGCTGCTTCACCTGGTCGGTGCGATAGCGCTCGACGGCATCGGAGGCCTGCGCGCCGCTGCCCTGCGCCGGCGCGGTGTAGACCGGATCGGGATCGACCACCTGCGCCATCATCGTCTGCCGGTTGGCGTCGCCGAAGCGCAGATCGCCGGCCTGTTCGGTGACAGCATTCGTGGCGCAGCCCCCGATTCCTGCGGCGAGCGCCAAAGCGAATGCGGTGCGACGGGCGAAATCAGAATTCATACTTCGTCTCCGGTGCCCCCGCGGGCGCAGCGTTCTGGTAGTTCGGCAGGGGATCATAGGCCTCGCCGGTCAGCACGGTGGCGCCCGGCGTCGGGTCGGCCACGCGGTCGGTCGGCAGGCGCACCTGATCGGGGCGGATCGGCCGCACGAGGCGCGGCGTGACCACGATCAGGAGCTCGGTCTCGCCCTTCTGGAACTCGGTCGAGCGGAACAGCGCGCCGAGGATCGGGATATTCCCGAGCAGCGGCACCTGCTTCACGGTCGAGGCAAAGTCTTGCTGGAGCAGGCCGGCGATGGCGAAGCTCTCCCCGTCGCGCAGTTCGAGCGTGGTGCTCGCACGGCGGGTCTGGAGGCCGGGGATCACTACCCCGTTCAGCTGGATAGAGGCTTGGCGGTCGATCGAGCTTACCTCGGGCTCGACCTTCAGGTTTATGGTCTTGTCGCCCAGCACAGTCGGGGTAAAGCCGAGGCTGACACCGAAAGGCTTGAACTCGACAGTGATCGCAGCGCCGCCGTTGTTGCCGACACCGCCGCCCCCGCCCCCGCCGCCCTGCACCACCGGGATCGGAAACTCGCCGCCTGCGAGGAAGCTCGCCTTCTCGCCCGAGAGCGCGACCAGCGTCGGCTCGGCAAGGCGCTTGGCAAAGCCCTTTTCCTCGAGCGCGTTCAGATAGGCTTCTACGTCAGCGCCCAGCACCCGGAAGGTCGCGCCGAGCACGCCAAAGCTGTCGAGCACGCTGCTGACCTTGAGGTCAGATGTCCCGGTAGAAGGGTTCGGGGTTATACTAGCACCTGAACCGAAAGCGCCTGTATCGCTGCCGCCGTTGAAGAAGCCGCTCACGCCAATATCCTGCCCGGTATTGCGCTTCACTTCCGAAAAACGGACCTCGAGCATCACCTGCTGAGTCGAACCGATCGACACAAGGTTGACGACCTTCTCGCCCGCATAGGTCTTGGCAAGCTGCACGGCGCGGTTCACCGCGCCCGCATCGTTCGCAAGCCCGGAGAGCACGAGGGATTCACCGGAGATGCTGGCATCGATGCCCGATCCTGGCACCAGCCGGTCAAGCTGGTCGCGGAAGCCCTGCACGTCCGGCCCGACCGCGACGTCGACCACGGACAGGACCCGCCCACCGGTGCCGTAAAGCGTCAGACTCGTGGTCCCCATCGCCTTGCCAAGCACATAGACCGAGCGCTCGGTCACGGGCACGACATCGGCGATTTCGGGATTGCCGATCATGACACGCACGATCTGCTGATCGGTCGATACGATCTGGCTCTTGTTGACCGGAACCTCGAGCGTGCCGCCATGCAGCGGGCCGCCTTGTTCCTGGGCCAGCACCGGCGCGGGCGCGGCGAAATCGGCAGCGCCGAGCGCGAGGATCGCCACGGAAGCGATCAGGAGGCGGGGCCGCGTGCTTTGCGACAGGTCAATACCCATTGGTCATCACACTTTCGACAGATTCCTGGGTGCCGCGCAGAACCGACATGGTCCGGCGGAACGGAGGCGGCGGGGCCGCTGTGGTGGTCTGGGCCGCACGCGGAGCGGCGGCGCGGCGCACCGGCGCAGCGCCGGTCTGGGCGGCGGGACGCGAGACGCGGACACCGGCGCCGCCGAGATCGCGCGGCAGCACGGTCGCGGCCATGATTGGGGCGCGGTCCTTGCCGTTGCGCAGCACCAGGGTCAGCTTGCCGACTTGGGTGGCGAGCGCGATCTTCTGCGCGCCGAGGGCATCGACCATCAGGGTCGCGGTTTCGAGCTTCACCTTGTCGCCGCTCTCGCCGTCAGCGGCGGGCTGCGCCTTCTCGCTCGCCTGCGTATCAATCGCGAGGACCGGCACGTTCTGAAGCACAATAGTGGCCATCTGCTCCTCGGCAGTGGCACCGGAGCCGGGGATTGAACGGGTTAGCACGACATCGACGATGTCGCCAGGCGCGATGAAGCCCGCAACGCCGGTGACCGCATCGAGCGGGATCGAGACAGCGCGCTGGTTCTGGGGGATCGTCGCCGATAGCACCGCGCGCGAAGCAAGATTTGATTGCAGGATCGGCTCGCCGGGGACGAGTGATCGGACTGCGGCATTGTTCTGGGCGATGAAGGCCTGCGCCTTGTCTTCCATCACCGCGCCCTGCGGAACCGAAGCGGCGGGCCAATCAACGAGGCTGGTGTTCTCGGCCGAAATGGTGTCGCCAAAAGCCACATCCTGCTTTGCCGCGAGGATGCGGACAGTGCCTTGCACGGCAACTTCACTAGCAGCTTGCTTTTCAACCGCGCCGAAAAAAGTATTGGCCAGCCACACTGCGGCCAGCCCAAAAATAGATGCGACGAGCAGAATAATAAAATTACGTCGTTGCAATGGATTAACCTTTCGACCTCGAAGAAAAGAAAGCCCTATCCCGCAGTATGCGGGATAGGGTAACTTTTTTTAGGCGGTCTGGGTCGTCGTGATCGCCGTGGTTGCGTCCTTAATCGATTTCTCGATTGCATCGCCCAGAAGACCCGCGGCGGTTGCAATGCCGACGCCAATGATAGCCAGGATCAGCGCGTATTCAGCAGCCGAGGCACCCGACTGGTCAGCGACGAAGTTCTTGAGAAATGCCTTCATGATAATCATCCTTTACTTTGCTTCAGTTAAACTCAGCAGCCGCCGTTCACGGCCGCAGGCCATGGATTGCGAGAAAATCGCGTTCACATCGATTTGTTGTGCAACCCCCCGCCGCGGCGTTCGAACACCGTCTAGCCCCATCAATCTGGCTACACCCATTCGGATCGTCAACCGATTGTTAGCCGTTCGGGTATACCATCCCGCCTCGGGACAGACCACAATCCGGACGTAAATCACCTAATCCACGTTAGTTAATTTGACTCAAGTCACTGAATGACGTAGCGCCTCTCGTCCCTTTCCAGGGCTGCAATGGTTTGCTGCGCACCCGGACACTGGCCAGACGTTAGTCGCACCAGATGGTTAATGCATAACCTTTTGGACATCTTGTGACCACCTTCGGCCTGCGGTTTGCTGCGAATCATCGATTCGCAGGGGCCTTTCTGCCGCGTTTGCGGGTCGATTCGCCGGCCTGCATGTCACCCTTTGTCTGACACCAGGCCCAGATGCCCGCCCGCCTCCGTCGCGCCGCGAGGACGGGAGGGCGCTGTCAAAGGAACCTTAACCTTTGGGGGGCCATAGAAAGCGAATGAGCATCACCCTCGCCAGCATCCTGGAATGGTTCCTGAGGTTCGGGGCCTTCGCGGTCATCGCCAACGAGATCCGCGGCCTGATCCTCGCCGCCCCCGTTATCTACGGCATGTATCAGGCGGGCGGCTCGCTGATGGCAATCTGGCTCGGCATCTGCAGCCTCGGGGGAATCGCGCTATCGGTGATCGTGCCGATGATCGTTGCCAAGCGGATGCGTCCGGTCGTGGCGCGGCTTAAGGCAGCTTAGGCCCTTGCGGGGCCGCAAGGCCCGCTCTCCATTTTACAGCGCCGCATCGTCCAGCGGATCTGGCTCCTCGGCTGCACCGCGGCGCATCTGGAGCAGCAGGGGCGCGGCCTCCTGCCGGGTACGGGTCGTCTCGAGCGTGTGCTCGACCCCGGCCAGCGTGATCGACCAGGTGCCCTCCTCCGTGATCGCGATGTAGCCCTTTTCCTTCAGATACCAGGTGTGGAACTGGAGGTTCTGCTGCGAGCAGCCCAGCATGTCGAGCAGTTGCCACTCCCCTGCCCCGGGCGATTCGATATTCTGCCGGCGCAAGTTGTAGAGGTGCATCAGAATAGTCTCGTGGACCAGCGCGTCATTGGCGACGGTCGCCTGATCGATCCCGCCCACGACCCGCGCCGCCGTCGCGGTGGCCGCTTGGGCGCGCAGATGCGGGTGGGCCTGATCATATTCCTCGCGCCGCTGCGGATCACGCAGAACGCGGTAGGCCGCGGTCACTTCCTTGAACTTCGCAATGTCCGCCGTGCTCGAGTGGTCGGGGTGATATTGCTTGGCCAGCGCCTTGTAGGAGACCTCAAGATGCTTCGCGTCGCAGTCCGGCGGGACTTGCAGAATGGAATAAAGGTCCGGATCCTCAGACGCAGCCTGCACGCGATTTCCCCCATAGCCCCCGCCGCAAACCATAGCGGCGGGCGAAGGATGTTAACGAACTGTCCTTCGTCAAGGCAAGCGTTCTCGTCCTTGTGCCCGTCCGAGGGGCCGTCCCTGCGAGGCTGTGGCTCTTATCTTTGGTGCTAGGCCTCATGCAACAGCCGCTGCAATTCCGCCGCTGCCGCCTAGTCTGGGCGCTTCGAGGAAGAGGGGGTGATGCGACGCGGGTAACCAACGTGAACGGGGCTCTCCCACCCTCGGTCTGCCGGACCGTGGCCAATACCGGCGGTAGTCGATCACGCCGCCCGTCGCACGGCGCTCACGGAGATCGCAGCGGGGCCGATTCCTTCCTCGCCAGCCTTGATGCCCAGTGCGCGACCTAGAAGGCACAGCGGGCCCTGCTGGCGAGCCAGCTGATCGAGGTGTAAATTGCCGAGTAGTTAAGCGTAGAAAGCCTTAACGGTTTTTTGTTGTCGATGACGCATCGCGGTGGTGAATATTCTTGAACGGCCGCTTTTCGTCCGCGGTCACAAGCGCCAGAATGTCTCTACCGGGAGTGGTCGCGCTCTTTTCAAGGCCGATGCAGATTGCAGGCAGAACAACGAAAGCTTAGCATCGGGCCGGGCATTGCAGATGGTACAGGCTCGATCGAAGCGGAAAGAACAATGACCAGCCTGCTGCTCATTGACGACCATGAACTGGCCCACGCCGGCATGCGAATGCTTTGCGCCACACGCGACGATGCGCGGATTGTCGGCTGTTTTCCGCTCGTAAGTCCCGCGATCGAATGGTTGAGGGAAAACAGGGTCGATATCGTCTTGCTTGATCTCGAACTACCCGGTCCCTCCGGTGCATCGGCCTTAGTAGAGATACTTGATGCCGGTCAGCACAAGGTGATCATCATGACCGGCACCGGCTTTGGCAATACCCTTCGCACCTGCCTTGCTCTGGGTGCTCATGGCGTGGTTTCCAAGGCCGATCCGGTGCAATGCGCGTTCGAAGCCATCGATGCTGTCCGCGCAGGGCGAACGTTCGTGTCTCCCACCGCAGAAAGGCTGATGACAGGCCTGCATGGCCCCGACTTCGCACTTCCACCGCGTCAGCTTGCGGTCCTGCAACTGGTCGCAACAGGAGTGAGTAACAAGGAGATCGCCTACCGTCTCGGCATAGCGGCACCGACGGTCTCATTTCACCTCGCCGAGCTTCGGCGCAGGCTGGGTGCGGAGAGTAACCGTCAGCTCGTCGACCGGGCGCGGACTGCCGGGCTCATTAATCCCACCACATAGGGATGTTCCATCATGCTCCGCACAAGCGGGCGCAACAGGAGCAGCCGACCCATCGCCACTGCCTTGAGACGATTATCGGCAGTCGCCCGACTGGCAACCAGAATTGCTACTTGATCAGACCTCAGTCCGACCAGACGGCTTTGCAGTTCGTCATGGCTGGCTGTTTCCTCGTCGATGAAACAGGCACGAGGAAAATCCTGCTGCAACTGTTCCAGCGAGATCGGTTGCTCATCCTCCACGGGCACGGGAAGGATGATCGTTACGCAGGTGCCGCCCGGACCAGTCTCGACCGTGTAGGCACCGTGCAGCAAGGAAACGGTCTCGCGAATAGCGCGCCAACCTTTTCCGAAATTTGACGGCATCGGCCCGCATTCATTGCCTTCGCTGTCGTTCACGAGGAACTCAGCAATGTCTTTGGGCATTCCGGGCCCGGTGTCTCGTACCGCGATGGCGAGACACTCATCACGCGCCTCGCAGAAGATCTCGATCATCCCGGATTGCGTCGCGCGCACGGCATTGTTGAGGAGATTGGAGAGCACCCGCACAAGCAGTGCCTCGTCCGCGATGATCCGCATGTTCGGAACGCAGGCGCGCGTGAGGACGACATTGCTGCTCATCGCTACGGCAGCGTAGATCGCAACCAGGTCTTCAAGCAGCCGCTCCACATCGACGAGCCCGAGCGCAAGGAAGCCGCCCTCGCCACTATCCGCAGTCACGCTCGAGCCGACGATTTCCTCCAGATGCCGGGCCGACGCCTCGATGAGCGTCATCAGGTCTCGCGGCCGAAGTTCGCTTCCCGTCTGGCGAGCGAGAAAGACGGCGCTGCTCAGGGCGTGAAGAACATGGCGCGTATCGTGTGCTGACATCTCTATCAGGCGATCGCGCGCCCTCAGACCAGCGAGCGCCGTCTCGCGTTCCTCTGCGAGGCGGCTCGCATCTTCGCTGATCGCGATCCGAGCGAGCAGTTCGCGCTTGGCCTCCTGCTCTGCTGCGAGGCGGTCGTGCTGGAGCTTGCGCAGGTGCAAGCCGACCGCGAGGGTCGCCATCAGGCATTCAAACAGGCCGATCGGGCCGATCCAGTGCCAGTTGACGGCGAGGACCGGCACCAGCCCCGAAATCGCGATTGCGGTAGTGACGATGTAGATCGACAGCGCCGACCAGCCGATCAGGAGCGGCAGGAACTGCATGCCGTGGCGGCGGGTCGCCACCCACCCGATAACCGGAAGGGCAGAGGATGCGACCAGCGTGAAGATCCAGCCAGCGGCACGGAGCGGCATCACGGGCAGCGCTGGAAGTGCCAGCTTTAAGATAGCGGCGAGCACGACCATGACGCCGAACGCCATCGTCGCCCTCAGGAAAACATCGTAGCGCGGCATGCCCGCACGCGTCGCCAAGAACTCGCGGCCGAAATGCAGCATCAGAAGTCCGAAGGCCGACCGGGTGATGTCGCCGAGGACGGCCTGAATATGGGGGTACTGGTAAAGCCCGAAGATGGTCAGATAACCTTCGGCATGCAGCGTGTTGATAGCAAAAGCCGTTTCGGCGAGGCCGAGCCATATGAACACTCGCCGCCCGGTCGCGGCGAGCAGAACGACGTTGAACAGGGCGAGGATCAGACTTCCCGCGACCACGCCGGCAACAAGCGCGATATTGCCGCGCCGCGCGACGAAGAACTCTCCGGCGGTTTCGACGCGCAGCGGCATCCACGAGGACACCTCGTCACGGAAGCGGATCACATAGAATGCCTCGTCGCCGGCAGGAAGATCGACCTGGGTCGCATAGGCCTGGAACTGGTCGAGAGCCTTGCCGAGCTGCTCGCGATCCGCCCCGTCGAGGATGACGCGCCACTGGCCGGCCTCGAGGCGGTAGAGCAAGAACTCGGAAATCGTGCTGCGCCCGGTGGTCAGCATCCAGGACCCCGGCTCCGTGCCAGAGTTGCGCAGCCGCAGAAAAACATAGACGGGCTGGTCGACAGTCCCGAACTGAGTCGACGTATGGCTTACTGGGCCCGCCGACGCGAAATCGCGGGCAAGCGGCGGGCCGTCATGACTGGCACGCGTGAAACGGATGTCGTCCTTGATTGCGCCGGCGGACTGGCCCGGCACAAGTTCGACCGCTGGCAAGACAGCAACTGCGAGTGCGGGGGCAGATAAAGCGGCAAACGACCAGACCAGCAGAGCCAACCACGCAAAATTCCGCATCACCCCCCCGGACGACCCCATGCGATCCGCTGGTCTTGCCGCTGGCGAAAGCAGAAGCATGGAGCAGGGTCGCCGCGTCAGTTACGGCCGATCACCACTTGCCGGCAAGCCGGATCAGCAGGTCGGATGCAAGGTTCGCCCCAGCCTGGGACGCATCGAGCGGCGGGGCCTGCTCGCGCTCGAAGCCGTTGGCCCCCGCAACAAACCGCCCCGGCCCCTGCGGCGGACCTTCGCCGTCCGCAACCAGCGTTGTGACAATCCGCCCGCTCTTGAGATCGGTGACGGTGATCTTGAACCGCACTCCGAGCGGCGCATCGGGTGCACTGGTTTGGGTGAGCGTCATCATCAGGTCGGCAAGCCGAGCGATGCCGCGCATTTCTGCCGTCTGCTTGTCGGTCGGACCGCCCTCGGCCGCAGCGACGCTGCGCATCGCCAGTGAGCGCTCGACAAGAACGAGGCCCATCGACTGGAGGCGGGACTGAAAGGTGTCGAGCAGTTTCCACTCGACGTCTTCGGGCAGAAGCGAACCAAAGCTGTCGCCCTCGACTTCGCGCCGTCCCATGCGAACTTCGCGGTCGTTGGAGGTGATCCGCGCCCCTTCGGCATAGCGGCCATCGCGCGAGACAGCCGCAGCGGCACCCTCGGAACTCTCGCTCCGGTCGGTCAGGACAGTGTCATATTCATTGGCGATGCGGTCGCTCAGCTCGCGGTTCCAGAACACAACTATACGCGGAGAACCGGCACGGCGATAATCGTCAGCTGAACGCGTCTCCTGCCCGATGCGCATGTCCCGCGCGGGCGGCGGGGCAGCGACCACCTCCGGTGTGCCTTCGCGATATTGTGCGGTCGCCGGGCCGGCGAACGCTGCGCACAGCAAACCAATCCAGAGAGCGCTCCGCATCACTTCATTCCCCCGCGATCTCAATAAGGTAATACGCGACTTCGTCGCGCTTCATTGACCGCTCGCGATAGACCCCGGTGGCATAGGGCTGGATGATCACCCGCTGCCAAGCCGAGGACGGCTCGACCGGATATTGCACCTCATCCATGAAGTTCGAACGCGCACGGATGGTGAGCGGCCGGCCGGTGCAATTGACGAAGCGGGCGCTGACCTCGACGGTGTCAGTCTCGGTACGCCGCGCGAACAGGCCTTCGACCACCATTTCCCGGGTCAGCGCCTTGTCGGTGAATTGCACCGCATTCAGATCGATCGAAGTCATCGAGCGCGGCACGTTGGCGACCAGTGCCGCGCCGGCATATTCAGGGGCCTTCCGCGCCTTGCCGGTCTTACACTTGACGACCTGGTTCTCGCGAGCGGCAGCGGGCTGGCTCTCGGCGATACCGGCCAGGAGCAGTGCGCCGACAATCGCCGTCACCAACCCTCCCCCGCCGAGCGCGATGCGCCGGATCATTCTACGGTTTCCCCGGCTTCAGGGACCTGCGCGTTGGGATCAAGCCGCATCGGCTCATAGGTCGCGCAGGCTGCGAGGTTGATCACCAGGACGAGGGCGGCGGTGGCCCGGACAGCGGCTTTCATGCGGATAGTCTCCCCTGTGTGGATTAGCGATAGGTGATATCGTCGGTCGCGGCGCGGGCAACGTCGTAGGAATTGGACCAGACGATCGCGCCGCTTTCGAGATCGACAAGCTCGAAGGTGATCTGCGTGAAACGCTGCACCTGCCCGGTGCGGGCGTTGCGGGCATCCTGCGAGGCAATGTTCCCGGTCAGCCTGAAATCAGCGCCGAACTGTGCGCGGGTTAGGCCCGTCGTGCCACTGTCGGTTGCACCCTCGCGTTTAAGCGCGCGCTCCTCTTCGATCATCGCCGCGTTCTGACGGGCGATGAACACCATGCGCCCATCACTCGCCCGATTGAGGCTGGTGCGCAGCCGGTCGGTGATGAGGTTCTGGTTGATGCGCTGCGAGCTCTCATTCGTGAAGTACTTGCTATCGACGATAATCCGCGGCGCCACGGTCCGCGCAGCGATATCGGGGGTGGCAAGGATATCGCGCACCATCTGGTCGGACATTGCAAGCAGGTCGCGGCTCTCGATCCCGACGCCCTGTACCGGCCCTGCCATCCCGGCGTCGAGATCGTTGGACTTACCGCGCTTCTGCGCTTCGGCAGGAACGCTCGCAGCGAAGGACAAGGCGCACACAGCGAGCGCGAAGCTGCCTGTCAGGCGGGTGGCTATGGATTTCACTTCTGGTCTCCGAAAATGGATGCCGAAATACTCAGATCTCGTTTGCCATCAGGGCGCGGCGGAATGCGATGTCGCGGGCATTCGCCTCTTCCTTTCGGACGCGTAATTCGGGCGAGTTCTGCGGCGTGCCGGGAATTCCGGCCTTGGCATCGGCAGGAGAGCGGTCCGCGGCCCAGTTCAGGCTGCAGCGCTGATTGCCCTCGCTGACCATCGTGATAGCTGGAGCGGCGCCGCCAGCGAAGGAAGGACTGGTGAGGGCGGCGGGAGCCGGGGCGGCAGCCTTGCCTTTGGCAGCGGACTTCGCGGGTGCCTTGGACGCGGTGACGAACACTGCATCGGGAAGCGTGTCCCAATAACGCACGTCGACCTGCGTCTTGGTGGCATCGGAAGCCGCGCCCGAGGCGAGCCCGCCGAACAGACCAATCAAGGACCCGGCCACGCCGAGCTGGTCTGTAAGCAGGGAAGTCGCAGTCAAGGCCACGTCGCTGACGGTTCCCATCGTTTCCTTGAAGGCCACCTTGCCATTCATGATCGCATCGAACTTGCGCCCGCCGCGGGTGGTCGCCTGGAAGTTGATGTCCGCCGCCCTGGCGAGCTTGGTCCCGCCAAGCGTCGGCACAACGTCTTCAGGAGTGAAATCAACTGAAGCCACCAGTCCAACCATCTGGCCACCCTGCCCGCGCATCAATTTGACCGGGCCCATCCCGGATTCAGCGATGCTGAGCATGGTTGCCCCTGCGGGCGGCTCGCCGAGCGCAGGATCGATTTTGGCGGCGGCCGCAAAACTGTCGGTGGCAAGCGCGTCGCTGCCCATACAGCGGGCAGACCAGCCCGCCAGAAAGTTCATCAATGCGAAGTCGGACTGGAACTCCTCAGCCTCCGAGACCGTATCCTGGTATTCGGCCGAGACGAAGTTGGCGCGCGCGTTGCCGTAGTCGCCTGTCCGCAAGTAGAGGAGCCCGCGATAGTAATACGCCATCGCGCGCTCGTAGGGGTCTCCCTTGAAGTCCTTGATGCTTTCGACGTTAAACTTGCTGCGGGCAGCTTTTGCAGCCTCGTCGTTGGCGTAGATTGCCTCGATCCGGTCGAGCGCGTGGTCGAAGGCCCATTCGGCGGTCTGATATTCGCCCACGGCCATTGCCGCGCGGCCGAGCTTTGCGAAGTTGGCGACCGCATTGTATTCCCCGTCGCGCAGCAGCGCCGAGTAGAACTTGCGAAGCGGCTCCGGCTTGGTATCCACCCATGCGCGGCCGCCCTGGGGCAGGTCGGCGGCGAAGATCGGGCGCCCGCGCGACACCGGCCTCGTGAGCGCCGCAGGGTCGACCGGACGGGCGTTGCTCAGGAAGGAGACCATCGCATTGCCGATGCCGACATCATTCGGATTTGAGAAATAGACTCGCAAGTTTCCGCTCTGCCCGGGAACGCTTGCGACAAATGTCACCTCGTACTTCCCTGCATCCTTGACGGTCTGGTAGAAGCTGCAGCTATTGACCACGTTATCAGTCTGCCCCGCGTAGCCCGAGGTCATCCGCCAGCCAGGACGAGGGCCCTTCGCGTAGGTCGGATCCTCGCGGTAGTGGCGATAACTGGCGGGAATTTCGGTGACGTATGAGCAGTTCAGGTTTTCCTTCTCCATCAAGTCGAAGGAAAAGGTCTGTGCGGCATATTTCTGCCCGTCCGGGCCGATAACATAGCCTTTTGTGGGGTCGAGTGAGATCAGGTAGCTTTCTCCCGGCACTGCAGGAATGCTCCGGATTTCCTGCACTTCAACCGGTTTTTCTGCTGCCGCCCCTGCAGCGAGCGTGGCCAAACTCACCCCACAGATGGCGCGCGCAAATACGCCTTTGCTCATCAGTATGCCCCCCAAAACATCGCGGCTGACGGCCGCTCCAAGCCATGAACAATATGGGCCGGGTCGCTACGATGATACCCAAAAGAATTTAGGTGTTGCGGCCGCACTGAAGCGGATCGGGGTTAAGCTGCCTTCAATTACGTAGAAGCCCGATGTGAATTTGGTGCGATCAATTCTTATTTCTTTGCCAGGCACATAGAGATCTTACGGTTGTAACAACGGAGGAGCAGAACTCTAGGGTGCGGAAGCAGAGGAGGAAGTACTCGCCTCCCGACACGCGAATTATGATCCTGACGGATAGCTCAAATTGGCGCTTCGATGTAGAAACTAGCCACTACATGGTCTTTCGGTGCCATAAGAGTTGATAGGAAGTGCGCGCGCTAGGAAACTAGAGCGGCCCACCCGACGAGCCGCTACGTTCTCACAACTTGCAAAGGTAGCGACGGCGTCAGGGGGCGAGCCACCCTCCGTCGATCGTCAGCGTCGTACCGCTGATGTAGTTTGCCTGATCGGATGCAAGCCACAGGGCAGCATTAGCGATGTCATCAACGTGGCCGATGCGGTGCAGCGGCACGTCGTTGATAATCGGCGGTGGCCAGTCTGCGCCGCCGCTGCGCAGCATAGGCGTGTCGATGGGGCCTGGCGCGATGCCGACGGCACGAATGCCGAACTGGCCGTTTTCGAGCGCCGCCGCACGGGTCAGCGCGACCACGGCCGCCTTGCTTGCGGAATAGAATGCCGCCCCCGGGAAGCCCACCCGGAAGCTCTGAACCGAGGCGAGGTTGATGATCACGCCTGAGCGGGCCGGGATCATGTGAGCCAGCGCGTGCTTCATGCTCAGCACAACGCCCTTGAGGTTGATGTCGATGACCAGATCAAGCTGCTCGCGCGGCTGCTCTGCAAGCGGAGCCCAGTTGCCCTTCACACCGGCGTTGCAGATCATGACGTCCAGAGCGCCAGTGGGTGCCGCAGCGCGGGCAGCGAAGGCTGCAACGGCATCCTCGTCACGCACGTCCACGATCATGGTTGCGATGCTGCCGGTGCCCGAAGCGAGCTGGGCGGCAGTCGTTGCAAGCCCCTCGGCATTGACGTCGGCCGCTACTACGGCGGCACCTTCGCGTGCAAAGGCGAGCGCCATCGCCCGCCCCATGCCCTCGCCTGCGCCGGTGACAGCCACGGTCTTGCCTTCGTATCGTCTGCTCATTCCTTTACCCTCTTATGCGATTGTGTGTGATGCGCGATCGCCGCATCAATGGCTTCAGTCTGCCGCTCGGGTGGCCAGCTCTCCGGGTCGAAGATCGCCTGTGTGACGATCCCGACGAGCGCGGCGAACAGGGCGCTGGCGATAGCGGGGCGTTCGGCAGCCGTGTAGCGCGTGAAGGCGGGGTCGGCGGCGAGCACCGCTTCAAGCTGAGCGACGAAGTTGCGCATCCGCTCGCGTTGCTCGGTCGCGAATTCGGGATCAGCGATGGCCATGCCCCAGAACGAGAACCACACCCGCCAATCGCGGTCGACCTTTGGGGTGTCGGGCAAGAGGGCGCGCATGAGGGCAGCGATGTCGCCGCTCCCTTCCGGCTGCGAGGCATCGGTGCGTGTCTGCGAACTCAACGCTGCGTGGCGATAGGTCAGCAACATGAGGGCACGCTTATCTGGGAAGTAGTGGGTGACCGCCTTGGTGCTGAACCCCGCTGCGGCGGCGACCGCTCGAACGGTTGCGGCCTCCGCACCGCCGCTCGCGACGAGATCGGCGGCGGTTTCGGCAAGCGCGGCGCGACGAGCGGCGTGGTCGATTACTGCTGGCATAGAAGCTCCGCGAGCGTGACATTGTCTGCCGCGATTACTTTGTCGAGCCAGCGGTGAAAATGTTGGAGCCCCCCCTCATTGCGCCCGAAGCGCACGGTGCCGACGAGGCCGGTGCCCATGATCTGCTGCTGGAAGGCCGACGTCGGCAGGTCCTCGTCACCCACGACATGGGCAAGAAAATCGGTCATGTCGCGCATCGCAGAACGCGCGGCCTCATCGGGGGCAGTCTCCGCAAGGAAAGTCTGCGTGGTGCTGGAGGTGCCAACCTCGGCACCCGGGACGACGATCGACAGCAGCACGCAGCGGATGCCCGCAATGTAGAAAGTGTTGATTGAGGTGCCGGGAAACAGGATCCACTCGCCCATCAGCAGGGGATCGATGGGGTCATGAGGCGCGGGCAAGCGTCCGAGAGCATAGAGATCGTCTGGCACGGTCGTCCCGGGGCGGCTCTGCGGTGCGATAACTCGCTGGTGTGGGCCTTGCGCGAAGTAAAAAGCACGATTGCTCCGCTCAGGGCCAAAGGTTTCGCGGTGCAGCACCGGCACATGGTAGAATTCGAGGTGCGCATCGAAGGCCAGCTTCCAGTTGGGGCCAAAAAGCGTGCGGCTCTCGACCAGCGTCCAATCGGCGAAACCGAACCCGGCAATCAGCTCATCGATCCCGGCAAGCATTTTCGCCGGATCATGCGGGCTGGCAGGATCGAGGATGGCCCAAATTAACCCGGCGCGCTCCGCGACCGGGAAACGCTTCATCGCCAGCATCGCCTTATCGAGGCGGCCGAAATCGTCGGCGCTCGCGATACCGATGAGCGCGCCGTCCTGTCCAAAGGTCCAGCCGTGATAGGGGCAGGTGAAGCGCGCTGCCGTGCCGCAGCCGCTCGCCACCGCCGCGCCGCGGTGGGTGCAGGCGTTGAGAAGTGCATGAGCCTGACCCTGTCGATCACGGACCAGCAGGACCGGGATGCCGGCGACTTCGAGCGTCTTGTAATCACCGGCTTTGGGAATCTCGCATGAAGCGGCAATCACCAGCGGCACGCGCTGGAACACGCGGCGCTTCTCGGTGTCGAACCGCTCGGGCGACGTGTAGTGATTGGCGGGAAGCTCCATCACTTCGGGAGCGAGCGGAAAGGTGCCGTCAGCCGTGTGTCGCAGCAAGGCGGCGGCGTGCTGTTCGAGGGTGGTTCGCGCCGCCGCCCTGGCGGGCTGCTCGCCGGCGGCGGTGCCCGGCGCCACGTCCGTGATCTGCATTATTCAGCCTCTCCAGCGACACCCATTTTAGCGAGGTGCCAGTGCCGCAGATATTATGCAACGCCTGTTGCAGAACAACTAGCGATTCGCACAGGGAGAGGCACATGATGGATTCCGCCACGGTCGCGACAATGAAGGCGCTGATGGAGTGGGAGGGTCAGAGGAAAGCCCCGCCACCGGGCTTCCCGCGCTTGCCGGATGTTCCTGCCGCACGTTACACGAGCCCCGAGTTCCACGAGCTCGAACAGGAACACATCTTCCGCAAGGCATGGCTGTTCGCCGCGCATCTCGCCGAGGTGCCCGAGCCCGGCAGCTTCATGCGCTGGAACAATGCGGGCGATCCGCTCATCATCGTCCACGGCACCGACGGGGTGGTGCGTGCCTTCTACAACACGTGCCGTCATCGCGGCGCGCCGGTGGTGACGCACGACAAGGGTTGCGCGCGGCGGTTGGTGTGCCCCTACCACGCCTGGACCTACAAGACCGACGGCACCCTGATCGGCGTTCCCGAACGGCAGGACTTCGTCGACCTCGACATGGCAACCCGCGGGCTGATCCCGGTGCGCTGCGAGATGTTCGGGAACCTCATCTTCGTCAATTTCGATGACGCCGCCCCCACGTTGCGCGAATTCCTCGGCCCGATCGCCGACGAATGGGAGGAATTCGGCTTCGACAAGCTGCGCCTCGCCGCGCGCCATTCCTTCGACCTCGCCTGCAACTGGAAGGTGGCGATGGAGGCCAACATGGAGGTCTACCATGTGCCCTTCATCCATCCCGAAACGGTGGCGCCGCTCGTCGATGCCAAGCGCAACGTCAATCACCTCTACCCCGGCGGGCATGGAAGAATGCTCGCCCCGCCCCCGCGCGACATGCGACGCGATCATGTGCGCGCACTCGACAATGCGCCAAACTGGACGACGATCGAGACCGTCGGCGAACTCGGCCGCACCCACACTCAGAGCTACACAATCTTCCCCAACTGGGTCTCGCCGCTGTCCAATTACTTCGTCCCGCCGCTGATCT
>VFQM010000712.1_pt1 | contig 34548 bp, 61 predicted proteins | sample 3512391 | NCBI WGS metagenome assembly VFQM01 (sample SAMN10412369, study PRJNA504923) | tailings metagenome | isolation source: Replicate 1 from Balatoc abandoned mine | place: Philippines
TCGCGGTGGCAGATCCAGCACAGCGCCGCCACGAAGACGTCGCTGGCCTTGATGCCCCGCGCGTGGCCGTGGATGCCCTGGTTGCTGTGCGCCCAGGTCACGCCAGCGTCGGGGCCGGATGCTCCGCAGTGCTGGCAGGGAAGCGCGCGGCAGGCATCGCGGATGCGGGTGTCGCGCACGTAGGCGAACTTGGGGGCCGGGGGCGCACTGGGCTGCTGTGCGGTCGGCGCGGCGACCGGTGAACGCGGGCGCGGGGTGTAGTCGATCGTCTTGGCCGGCCGCGGCGGCGGAACCCTGGGGCGGAACGGCGTGCGCTTCAGCGGGGCGCTGCGCTTCACCGGCCCTACTCCAGCTCCATCCGCCCCGAAAGCACCTTCGACGCCTCGGCGTGCGCTGCCGCCTGCTTCGCCTCGACCTTCTCCCGCAGCCACAGCGCGAGCCACAGGCGGTCCGGCGGGAACATCGCGTCGAACGGCCGCTTGGCGGTGCCGTGGCAGGCTGGGCACGGCGTGTCGCCCATGACGACGCGCGAGTTGCCGCCCAGCTCGCCCACCGCGGTCTGGAACCCGTGGCCGCCGCACTCGGGGCACACGCTGTTGCGGTGCCAGCCCAGCACCAGCAGCGCGATCAGGTCCGCGCTGGCCGGGCCGAGCTGGTCGCCGGCGCGGTAGGCCTTGCTGATCAGCATCTCGGTCAGCAGGCGCAGAACCGCCTTCGCCTCTTGATCGCCGCCGACGAACATCCGCATCAGCGCCACCCCCAGCGGATTGCCCGGCCGCGCCTTCCCCGCGTCCCCAGACGCCCGCACAGGCTTGCTCACCCACGCCGCCGCCATCAGCGTGTCGCTGTGCTGCACGCGCCCGCTGTCGTCGCCACCGCTGCGCAGGTTCTTAGCGCGCACGGCCCGGCTGTAGCCGTCGAGGAACTTGCTCATGTCGGGGGGTGCTCCTGTGCGGGGGGTTGCGGGTGATCGTGCTGCCACCAGGCCCACACCAGAGCCCGGGCCTGGCGCTGGCGGTCGGCGGGGAAGAGCTTGTCGACCAGCGCCTTCAGCGGCTCAAGGTCGCAGTTGCCTTGCGGGTGCCAGGCGTGGTGCGCGGCCAGGCTGCGGGCCACGGCGCGGGCAGTGCAGCCTTCGCAGCGCGCGATGTAGAGGCCGCTGGCGCGCACCTTGGCGGCGGCGCAGGCTTCGCAGCTCGCGGCGGCCGTCACAGCAGCACCATCTGCGCGGTTGGCCGCGGCGCGCGCGGCCGGCGGGTCCGGGTGCCCAGCATCGCAGGCCGCGGCTTGATCAGCCCCAGCTTGCGCGCGCAAGTCGGGCCGACCGTGCCTGCCGGCGTGCTGCCGGTGGCCTCGACGGTCACGGCAGCGCGCAGCAGGCGCCGGCCGCATTCCACGCAGACCAGCATCAGGGCTTGCCCTCCAGCGCGCGCTCCAGGGCCGAGCCCGTGCGCTCGTAGCTGCCGATGCGGCCGAAGGTGCTGGGCACGAAGGTGGGGGCGAAGCGGTCGGGCGGCGTCGGCGCCACGGTGCGCTTCACGCCGGGCGGGATGATGACGGCTGCCTTCGGGTCCAGTGCCATCTCCTGCGGCTTGCGCGGCACAGGTCCGGTGGCGGGTGTCACGTCGAACACCGACTTCGCGCGAGTCGGCGGGGCCGGCGGGGCGACACCCGCGTCGCCCTTCGCGATGTCAGTCTTGCGGTAGGCGCGGCGCTTCATGCACTTGCCGACTGCGACAGCCTCCTCCGGCGTCATGCCGCCCACCGTCAGGCGCTTGTGCATGGTGGTCAGGCTGCAGCCGGCCAGCTTCGCCAGATCACTCGCGAACATCTTCTGCCCGTTGTACGTGTGCGTTGGCACCGGGCCAGACAACATGCGCGCGCCAGCGGCAACTGCAGCTTCCGGCGTCATGCCCATGGTTTTCAGGCGGTACTGCATGGTGCCGGGACGACACCCGGCCAGGGCCGCCAGATCGGGGACGCTCACGGGCTTGCCGTTCAGCTTGTATGCGGGCACTCCGATGACATGACCACCGGCCGGGTGCAATGCGGTTCCAGGGCCGCCCAGCTTGGGCGTGCCGTCCCGCTTCAGCAGCGGCAGCGGTGGGTGCCTACGATCTGCAGCCGGCGCAGCGGCATCCACGGCCGGATCGCTGAACTCTGCGTCGACCACCACCTCGCCGCCGTGCAGCAGCCGGCGCAGCTCATTGAACTTCACGCGGGCTTCGTACAGCGCGTCACCGGCGCGCATCAGGTCGCGGCCGATCTCGGCCACCAGGGTTTGTGCGGCGGGCGTCACAGCAGGGTCTCCCCACGATGGCTGGTCCAGCGGTCGCAGCACGCGTCCGGCTTGACGGTGAAGGCGTGCAGCTTGCAGGCCGCCGATGTCTGCCGCGGCAGGCTGTCGCGCAGGTACTGGCCGGGCCGCCGGTAGCTGGTGCAGTTGCTGCAGCGCGGCACGTCGGTCTCGTAGTGCACGCGGCGGCGAAGTTGGCCGAGCTTGCTCATGGTCAGGCCACCGCCGGCTGCTTCGGCATCGCGATGCTGGCCTGCTGCTGGCGCTCCCGCTGGTGCCGCTCCACCTCTTCCATGCTCCACAGCCGGATCCGCACGCCGGGCCGCTCCAGAGCCCGCGGGTGCTCGCCCGGGAACACCTTGGCCAGGTTGCTGTAGCGGATCACGCGCGCGTCGTCGCCCCAGATGCCGGCGTCGGAGAGCGCGTCTTCCGTGCTGCGCAGCAGCTTTGACAGGTCGGGCTTCGTCGACGGGTAGGTGCGGCGCGTCTTCGGCGCGCTCTTGGGCTTGGCGACCGTGAAGATCATCTCGGCCACCACGGCGCCGGCGATGGGCGCGCGGCCGGACATGAGGTACAGCTCGGCCGCACCCTTCACGTCCTCGCGCCAGGGCTTCACCTTCTTCGACGACTCGACCAGGATCGCGCGGCCGGTGCTCTTGGCGTGGCCGACAAATTTCTTCGAGCCCTGGGGAGCCGGGCAGCCGTAGACGGTCAGCTCGATCATGCCGCCACCCCGCTCCGGCTGGCCGCCGCCGCCATCGCCCACGGCCGGCACTGTGCCGGGTCCACCACGCGCGGCGCCTTGCCCACGCCGAACGGATCCGCCAGGGTGCCCGTGCGCGGCGCCGCAATGCTCGTGTGCAGCACCGGCTTCGGCTTGGGGCGGAAGTCCACCAGGCGCCAGCGCTTCCAGTTGCGCTCCTGGCCGCCGTGCTCGTACTCGCCATACACCAGACCGCGGTCCAGCAGGGCCGACAGAACGGTGCTCAGCCGCTGCGGGTTGCGGAACTCGCCCAGCATGCGCAGTTCCTGCTGCGTCAGGCCAGCGTGCGCGGCATCGGTCAGCAGGTCGATGATCAGCTCCTGCTGCGGGGTCAGGGGGCGGGGGTCGGGGGCGTGTGTCGTGGTCACAGGATGCTCTCCATGTCGTAGGCGCTGACGTCGTTGGCGTGGTTCGAGAAGCGCAGCGACATGGGATCGAAGGCCAGACCGAACTTGCCTTCGACGCTGCCGTTGCGTTGCTTGTCCAGCACCACGATGAAGTCGGGGCGCTTGTGGATCTCGGGGTTCTGCGCCTCGACCGGCTTCTCCAGCTCGGCGCGCTTGGGCTTGTTGTCCCAGAGCAGGATCACGTTGTGCGTCTGGTCGCTGATCGCGCCGCTGCCCTTGATGTCGTACTTCGTCGGCGGCTTGTCCTCACTGCCGCCGGCCGGCTTGCGGCAGTGCGCCACCAGGTGCACGTGCAGCCCGGTCTCCTTCGCGACGTCGCACAGGTTGCCGACCATGGCCTTCTGCTGGTCCATGATCTCTTCGGACTCGACCACCTTCATGAAGCTGTCGATGAAGACGTGCGTGCCGCGCAGCTGCTCGGCGAAGTAGCGCAGCACCGCGATGCAGCGCTGCGGCGTCAGCCGGCCGATGTGATCGAATAGCCACAGGCGGTTGTCGGTCCACCGCATGAACTCGCGGCGCCTGGCCGAGTTCGGCGCCTGCACCGCGCAGGCCTGCTGCGCCATCCGCGCCAGCGTCTTGCCGGGCGGCATCTCCAGGCTCAGCACCAGGGTGCGCTCGTCCTGCGCGCACAGGTCCAGGCACAGCTGGCCGGTGAACATGCTCTTGCGGTGGCCGTTGTAGCCGGCCCAGACCGTGACCTCGCCGGGCCGGAACTCGATGGCGTTCGCCAGCTTCGTGCTGCTCATGGCCGGCGCACGCTTGCGGCGGCTGGGCTCGAACTCGGCGTCCAGGTCGTCGAGGAACACGCTGGCCTTGCGCACCAGCACTTGGCACTCGGTGTCGCGCTCGTAGGCCGAGAAGTCGATGTCGTCGGGCAGGAAGGCAGCCATCAGAACGCCCCCCCGTGCAGCTCGTAGACGCCCGCCGTGTCGGCCATCGCGAGGCCGTCGGCGCCCTTGCCGCCTTCGGGCAGCGTGGCGAAGCCGATGGCGCGCGCCGCGCCGGCCAGGCGGCAGGCTTCGACCACGGCACGCATGCGGTCGGCGTCATCGATCGACACGAAGACCTGCAGGCCGACCAGGAACCGCAGGTCCAGGCGCTCCAGGCTCTCGCTGGGCTCGATCAGCACCCACGGCGTGCCGCCGCGCGACAGGTGCCAGTCGCGGTACAGCTCGAGCACGTCGAGGTCGGTGAGCCAGCAGCAGTCGGGCTTGAAGCCGCGACGGCGCATGGCGACAAGGGGCAGGTGGCCGCGCATCAACGCAGCCCCTCGAAGATTTCGTCTTCGGCCGTGGCTGTGCCTCGGTCTGGCGCGTTCACGCCGTCGCGCCAGCGCTCGCCGTTGAGGTAGGTCAGCGGAGCCGGCTCGAACCCGTCGCGCCATTTCCGCGTGGCCTTCATCGCCGCGACGTGAGCCACGATCTCGTCGGCGATGGCATCCCACCCGTGACGCTGCCACTTGGCGAGGCACTTCTTGCGGTCGGCCTTGCGGTCGGTGTTGGGCCAGGCAACCCAAAAGTCCGGGAACCGGCCCTCACCCGATCCCGTCGACCGCCTGCCCTCCCCCTTGGGGGGTTGGGGGGGTATCTCTCCGGTATCCGGAATCAGTATTCCGGAATCAGCACGGCTAGGCCCCCTTGCCAAGTCGCTTCTTGGGGGGGCAAGCCCAGGGCCAGCCTGGGGCAAGACCGAGGCTTGTGCGTCATGAGATGCGGCTTGAGCCTCGGGCTTTGGTGGGATGGCATGAGGCAAAAGCCCTGGGCTTTGGGGTGGTGCCAACTCGCTCGGCGGTTCCCGGTGGTGCGGGTTCTGGTGCTTCAGGAACTCCAGCACCTGGATTAGGTTGCGACCTTCGGCGTCCGTGTAGCGCAGGATGAAGTTCCTCTGCTGCAGCTCGGCCAGCAAAGGCTCGACCTCGATGGTGTCGAAGGCGAACAGCTCGCCCTTGATGCGCTTCGGGCGGTCTTCAAGGCGCCCCTCGCGGTCGGCCAGGGTCCACAGGCCAGCGAAGCAGAGCCGCGCCCACGGTGTGCACTCGGCGAGGTCTTCGTTCTTGAAGAACCCGGGCTTGATGTTGCGCGCTCGCGCCATGTCTATCGGCCCTTCTCGGACAGCAGGCGGTGAAGCGCCAGTTGCATGGCCGGGTTGAGTTGTTCCACTGCCACCGGGCCGCCCGCCAGCGCGCTCAAGATCGACACCCCAGCTCGATGCTTTTCGACGTTCGCCAGCAGCGCGGCAATCTGGCCGAGGACGAAATGCTCTCGACCGATGGCCCGGCTGGGCGCATCCAGATCTTCGAGAAGAGCCATGTGGCAGTCGGCGTAGCCGGCGACCAAGCCGATCACAACGGGCAGATCTGCGCCAGTCGCGATCAGCTGATCGAGCAATGCGCGCTGCTCGTGCTGCTCGCCGTGGCAGGCCTCGCAAAGCGCCTGCAGTTCGTGGTCTTCGTATTCCCACGCCATGCGGCCCTTGACGTATCGCCTGTGGTGCACGTGGAGCGTGCTTTCCTTACTGCCGCAGCCTTCGCAGGCCCAACATGCGGCCTCCAGGATCTGCAGGCGCTTGCGTTGCCAGAACGGGTGCCGCAACTGCTCCCCGTAGCTCATCTTGCTCATCGTCCGTCCGATCGAACCCGGCAAAGAGCTCGACGCCAGGGCGGGCCGGAAGTCCGCCTTTTCGGGGATCAGCCTAGGCGCGAGAAACCTGTTCATGCCGCCCTACCCCCTTCATCCAACATCACCGGCCGCGCCCGCACCCGCAGCACATCGGGATGCGTGAACGGCAGCACCGCCAGGCGCGTGCCGCTGACGTCGACGACGAAGCCGCTGTGCTGCTGCACGGCCGCCGCGATGGGCTCCAGGCGGTCGCCCAGCAGGTCCTGCGGCTTCACCTCGTCGGCGTGCTGCTGGCAGACGTTGAGGTCGAGCACGACGCTGGTCAGCGGCGCGCGGGTGCGGTAGTGCTGCATCACGGTCTCAGGCGGGAAGAGCTGCAGGGCGACGACGCCGATGGCCTCGCGGGTGCAGCCTTCGCGTTGGCAGGTGTGGGTCATGCGGCCTCGCGCAGCGCCTGGCGCTCGTCGTAGTTCGCGCGGGCGCAGGCGGCGCTGTTGCGTCGATTCGCGCACGGCTTGCACCATGTGCCGCCGGTAGGCTGGCCGCAGTCCATGCAACCGTGCTTCAGGGTGTGCTTTGCCATGCCGGCCGGCGCCTTGGCCCGCACCGGAGTTGCCAACGCGGTTGCCATATCCCACCCGGCCGCCAGTCTGCGAGACAGCACGCCCGGCGCCGCGCCCACGCGCTCGGCCCAAGCCACCAGTGGCAGCTTCTCTCCCGCGTGCTCGATGAGGCGATTGCTGCGGCGGTTTCGGCAGTTCATCGTGCGCAGCACCCAGCGGCAGTTGCTGGGCTCGTAGCCGCGGTCGTTGTCGATGCGGTCCAGCTCGTGCGCCGCGGTGGGCTTCGACCCCATGTCGGCGAGAAACTGCTGCGGCGACTCCAGCCACTGAGGGCACACGGTGATGCCGCGGCCGCCGTAGTCCTTCCACGCTCGGTGGCCGGGGTCGGTACAGCGCAGGCGCATCTGCTGCCACGCGCGGTACTCGGGCGTGTAAGACAAGCCGTGCTTCTTCATGCTGCGACCCTCCGCGCAAACGGGCCTGTCACCAGCTCGTGAGCCAGCGGCAGGATGAACTGAGGGGTCTTCATGCCGCAGCGCCCTCGCTCGCTTCGTCTTCCTGCTCCAGCGCATCGAACAGCGAGGGCATGGACGCCTCGCGCTCGGCGGCCTTCAGGTAGTGCACTTGGTCCTTGAAGTAGGCCGCCGACAGTTCGGAGCCCCGGGCCCGGCGCCCGGCCTTGATGGCGCGCACGCCCGTCGTGCCCAGGCCGTGGAACGGGTCATAGACCGTCTCGCCGCGGTTGCTGTAGCGCTCGATCAGGCGGTCCACGATGTCGAACTGCAGCGGGCAGACATGCTGCTCGACGGCCCGCCGAGCCTGGTCGCCGTTGAGCGTGCGCATGCGGCTGACGTCGTGCCACACGTTCGGGTCGTGGCTGCCAGGCGCAAGGCTCATGAAGGTCGACGGCAGCGCGCCGCGTTCCTGCAGGGCCTCGCCGATGCGCACGTGCGCCTCGTAGTCGTAGACCTGCAGCAGGCTCTGCTCGGTGAACAGCTTGGCCAGCTTGTCCGGGCCCAGCATGGCCAGCTCTTCGGCGCTCATCAGCCGGTTGCCGCTCGACCGCCACATGGCGTGCGCATCGACCTGCCAGCGCGCCAGGCTGTAGTCGGCCTTGGACTTCTTCACCGGCTCGTCGGCGTAGCCGCGGCTGAGGTCGCTCTGCGGCTTGAAGAACAGCAGCACGTACTCGCTGCAGCCGACACCCATCTTCGTGCCGTCCTTGCACATCTCGGTGTAGCCCAGCCGGTAGGTCTGGTTGTTCTCGCGCACCACGTCGGTCACGACGGTGATGACGCCCGCTTTCACGAAGCCGTGCTGCCGGAAGTGGAAGACGGCTTCCTCGTGGAAGCAGTCCATGCTCGGGCGGCCCAGGCCTGTGACGTTGCCGAAGAGCACGCGGTCCTTGACGTGGATCGCCGCGATGCGGCCGGGCTTCAGGATCCGCAGCAGTTCGGGCGTGAGGAAGTCCATCTGCCGCCAGAAGTGCGCGTTGCTCTCCGTGTGGCCGAAGTCGTTGAAGCTCGGCGTGTATTCGTAGTGGTTGGCGAACGGGATGCTGGTGACGATCAGGTCGACGGAGTTGTCGGCCTGCTCGCGCGCCTCCAGCACAGCGTCGTTGTTCGCCACCTCGAACAGCTCGCCCTTGACGACGCGGCGCTCGACGCCGATGGTCCTGGCCAGCGCGTCGTGCATGGACAGGTGATCGAGCCCGAACTCGCGCACCAGCGCGGCCATGCGCGCCTGCTGCTGGTCGTGCCGCTGCCACTTCGCGCGCAGCTCGGCCACGATCTCGCGCTCGGCCTCGGTGTGCACGATGTCGATGCGCACGGGCTTCGTCTGGCCGAAGCGGTGCACGCGGTGCACGGCCTGGATGAAGTCGTTGAACTTGAAGCCGACGCCAGCGAAGACCTCGCGGGCGCAGTGGCGCTGGAAGTTGCAGCCGCTGCCGGCGATGATGGGCTTCGTCGACAGCACGCGGTAGGCGCCGTCGCTGAAGTCGATGATGCGCTGCTCGCGCTCGTCGAGGTCCTGCGACCCCCACACGCTGCGCGCCTCGGGGATGGCCTGCTGCAGCGCGTGACGCTCGTCCTCGAGGTCGTGCCACACGACGAAGTGATCGTCGGGCGATTCGTCCAGCAGCTCGCGCACCTTCTCCACGCGGGCCGACAGGCTGTTGCGCTTCTCGCGCGCCGCGGCCGACAGGCCCATCGCCAGATCCGGCACCAGCAAGCCCTGCCCGTCCTTCTCGTGGCCGGCCGCCGCGTAGTCGCTCGCGATCTCGTGCCAGCGCACATCGAGGTCCGGCAGGTTGTAGCCGGTATCGTCGAACCCCAGGTCGCTGGGCTTGGTGATGAACACGGCCCACGACGCGACCCACAGCCAGAACTCGCGCTCCTTGTGCGGGTACAGCGTCAGGTTGCCCGCCTTCTCGCTGTCGCGCTGGAAGAAGCGGGTCAGCGCCTGGCCGGTGTCCATGACGCCCAGGTAGCCAGCGTAGTGGATCAGCTCCTTGTAGCGGTTCGGGTCGGGCGTGGCGGTCGCCACCAGGCGGAACTCGATGTCGGCAAAGGCCGGCAGGAACTCTTGGTAGGTCTTGCTGCCGTAGCTGCGCAGGATCGAGGCTTCGTCCAGGCTCGTGGCGCCGAACAGCCGCGGCGTCAGCTTGCCCTCGCGCACGCTCTCGTAGTTCGTCAGGTAGATGGTCCTGTCGTCGTCGATCTCGCTGTCGGAGCGGATGAAGCGCAGCGTCACGCCGTGGTCGCCCTTGAAGCGCTCGGCCACCTCGCGGAAGAACTCCTGCCGCACACCCAGCGGCAGCACCTGCAGGCGCAGGCACTGGCGGCGCGTGCCCACCAGGCGCAGGAACTCCAGCTGCGTCGCGGTCTTGTGCAGGCCGAATGATGCGAACACCGCGCGCCGGCCGCCCTTGAGTGCCCAGCGCACGATCTCGCGCGTGTGCGGCTTCAGTGCGGGGTTGATCTCGGCCGGTTCGACCTCGAAGCCCGTGAAGGGCGCGAGCTTGATCTTGTCGCGCAGGAACTGCAGGTACTGGTCGCTCATGCCGCCCTCTCCAGCTCCTGCAGCCGCGCGCGCAGCGCCGCCACTTCCGCTGCCCGGCTGTCGCGCAGCACGACATCGCATCCCATCTGCAGTGCGATCCACTGCAGCGGTGCGAGCGAGTCCGTCTCGCGCATGAAGGCCACCAGGCGCTTGGCCCACTGCTGGCCGACACCGCGCATGAAGCGCGACATGTAGCCCTTGCAGATGGCCAACGCCTCGGCGATGTCTTCGTCGTCGCGCCCGCTGAACTGCGCTGCGAACTGCAGCACTTGGCTGAAGGTCGCGCCGGTCAGCACGCCCTCGGGCAAGACCTGCAGCGCCTGCACGGGCGGCGCCGCGGCGTGGATGGAAAGGTGCCGCTGCGACGAGTAGTCGCCAGCGGTTGCTTGCGGTTGCCGGTCGATCCGGCCGAGACTGCGATCCATGGACATCACGACTCCCATCGCGGTTGAAGAAGGGTCAGGCTTGGCGCTGTGCCCGCCGCGCCGCCTCGCCCATCACGGGGGAGTCGGCCGAACGAGCGTCGCGGGTGGCGACAGGCACAGCGGCAAGACGACGAAGAAAGACGCCCCAGGCCTTTCGGCCCAGGGCAAAAGTCCCGCGCTGCAGCTGGGAGGAGATCAGCGCAGCAACCGAATCGGTCGGCGGCCAGGTGCGGGACGGAGACAAGCAAAGTGATCTCAAAGCGTGCACCCCTCATGCAACGATCTCTTTGCGGCGATGTAGGCGTTGTGGGCCTCTTCGGGGGTGGCGTAAGAGCCGAGGGTGACCTGCGCGCCACCGAACTTGATTCGCGCCTTCCATCGGCCACCGTTGCGGCTGACGCCCAGGACGCCGCTGTGGCTGTCCCGGTGGGCTGTTCGCTGGTTCTGCTGATTGAGCCGGTTGTCGGCATCGCGCAGATTCGAGAACCGGTTGTTGGTCTTGTCGCCATCACGGTGGTCGATCAAACCGAGCGGCCAATGGCCGGTCACGAAGAGCCACACCAGCCGATGCACCAGGTAGTGCCGGCCGCTGAGATACAAGCGCAAGTACCCCTTGCGCGTCAGGCTCAACCCGTCTCCAGCGCGCGTGTGGCCATGCAAGCAAGTCAACACGCCTGTCTCGTTGTCGTACGTCGCGATTGCTCGCAAAGCCTCGGCGCTGATCAAAGGACGCTTACGCACGCCCTACCCCAGCACGCGCGCCAGCACGTCGGCGACGCGCGCACGCAGCAGCAGCCACGCGGCCAGCAGGCCCAGCGGCCAGGCCAGGGCGCCGGCCAGCAGACCCAGGAAGAAGGCGTCGGTGGCGGGCATGGTCAGCGCTGCTCCGGCGAAGTTGCAGCGCCTGGCGCTTGCGGCGTGCGCGGGTCGCGGCGACCACTGACCGACGCGATGCCGGCGCGACTCAGGAACTCGTGGAACAGCGCAGCCTGCCGCGCCCGCTCCGCGGCCAGCCGGCGCGCCTTGTACGCGGGGATCAGGCGGCGCCTACGCATGGCCCGCCCCCACCAAAATCCCGGCCGTGGCTGAGACCAAGCGCATCCCCGACCACACCTGGGCCAGGCGCAAGGTGCGCAAGCTGCTGCGCGAGCTGGCGCGCAAGGTGGCGATGGGGGTGCGGTTGTGAGGCACGGCGCGGCGCTGCACGGGTCAGCGGTCTGCGGCGGCCGGAACGGGGATCGGGTGCGCTTCGGTGACCAGCTCCGGCCACACCAGCCACCAGTCATCGGGGCGCAGGTCGCGCCTGGTGACGGCGCCGCCGGTCACGCTTTCGATCACCGGGCAGCGCTCGGCAGAGATCGGCTTGCCCGCCGCCCACTGCGTGACCAGTGAAGCGCTCACGCCCAGCGCTGCGGCCAGCTCGGCAGTCTTGCCGCGCTCGGTCTTGAGGTAGTCGGAGAGGTTCATGCGGTGCATTCTCGCACCGAAAGTTAGTTCCACGCAAGCACCTAAAGTTATTTCGGCGGCGGATAGCGTCGCGCCCGTGGAAACCAACCCGGTCTTGGCTCAGTTCGCACAGCGCCTCAACGAGGTGTGTGACGACATGGGTGTGCCTGAGCAGGGCAGGCAGTCAGGCCTGGCCCGCAAGGTGTCGGAGCTGGCCGGCAAGACCTACGTGCCGAACGCGGTGCGCAAGTGGCTCAACGGGCTGGGGATGCCCGAGCTGTCCATGGCCATCCGGCTGGCGAACTGGGCTGGCGTGAGCGTGACCTGGCTGCTGCAAGGCACCGAGCCGAAGCGCGGCGCGGCCGTGCCCATGTCGGCCGTCATCTTTGACGAGGCTATGCGCGAGCTGCCCGCCGACGCGGCCCGGTCCATCGTGAACCACATCCTGTTCACGCTGCACCAGACCTACCCGCGACGGACCCGCGGCGCAAGCGCTACGAGGCTGCGGCGCGGGCTCTGCCGGTCGCCGCCGCTGCCTCTCCTACAGCAAGAACCCTTCCCGACATTGCGGAGGTGGCGCCGCTTCTAGCCAGTGCAGCGCAGCCTTCGGCGACGTATAGAAGCGCCGCTGAAGTCCACGTCGGGCCAATACGATCTCGTGCGCCCGCGCCAAAGAAATGAGCCCGTCGCCGACGACCAGAGCCATGCGCTGCTGCACCGGGTCGGCAACCTCGAAGCGCAGCACCTCGACGTACTGCGGCACGCTGATCGCCAGCGCGGCGCCCCGCATGTGGACCAGCACCCCGCGGACATCCGCGGCACTTGCTGACCGCCGGATCTGCCAGAGCGCGCCCATGCACTCAGCCGCACCCAGCAACCCAGAAACCGTGGCGGTCAGAATGCCGCCTTCGCTGGTGATCGAAAGCCTGTCGCTGCTGGTGCGACATGTCGTTGTCTCCATCGTGCTCCCTCAAGCCTATGGTTCACCGCGGCCCCGAGCGGGTGCCGTGAACACTGATGGTTACGGTTGGGTGGCTCACAAGCTGAGCCTGCGCCTGGAAGGCCCACGACGCGAGCGGTTACTGCACACACGCGAAGGAGCGCGCCCATGCGCCAGATGATCCTCGCAGCGAGCCTTGTGGCGGCCGCAGCCAGCAGCTGGGCCGCGCAGGGCGACTCAGCCCCTGGGGTGCCTAACGACGACCCTGCGCTGGCCACGGCGCGCGCCATGATGGTGGAGAACGAGATGCTGGCCAGGGTCTCCATCCTGGCCGAGCACTGCGGGTCGCGCGGCGATGACTGGCTCAGCGTGCTGCGCACCGGCGTGCAGCAGGATCTGCTCGACCGCAGGGCCGTGACCCGCTACCTGAACGAGAGCGCGGCCGTGGTCGAGCCGTACATGCACAGCCTGCTGCGCTGGCGGGATGCGTCGCTGGCCACCTGGCGCAACCTGAAGGGCTACGTCGAGTGCCCGCTGTTCGAGCGCAACGGCGAGCTGCAGGCGGCCGACGCTGCCGTGCGCCGCTACTGGCGCCGCATGGGCGGTGCTCCGGGCAAGTTCTGACCCGGCCGCCGCCCTTCCCCCGACCCGACAGACCCGCGCTTTTGCCGCCGCGAGGCGCATCCCCCACGTTCGAACGCTGATCTAACTTTTAGTGCTTGACGCACACTAACCATTAGTTAGATACTCTCCCCAACGCGCCGCATCCCGCAGCGCCGCAGACCGGGGAGAGACGATGGCCACCCAGCCCAAGCCGTACACGATCCACGTGTGCGAAGACCGCGCCGGCGGATTCCGCTGGCGCATGGAGGCGTCCAACGGCCGCGTGGTGGCCGACAGCGCCGAGAGCTACGTCCGCCGCCGCAGCGCGGAGCGCGCCGCGCTGAAGCTGGTGGGCGCCGAGATCCTGGTGGCGATGCCGAGGGCCGCGTCGTGAGCGCCCCCATCCCCTTCGGCTACCTGAGCCCCGAGGGCCGCGCCGCAGTGAAGGCGCGCGCCGACGAGCTGCAGGCCTATCTGGCGCAGCGGCGGGCGGAGCGGCAGATCACGGCGGCGCTGGGCCCGCGGCGCGTGGCACTGCGCCTCGTGCCCAAGGCCCCGGCCCCGCGCGACCTGGGCCCGGCGTTCTCCGACTCCGTGCGCGGCGGGCTTGACGTGATGGTGCCGGCATGAGCACATACCTCGACACCCTGCACCGCGCTGGCGATCCGGCCGGCGCCGCCGAAGCCGCCGCTGCCGATGCGAAGGCCCGCGTCCTGGCGCACTACCAGCGCGAGGCCGCGCAGGCGCCGCAGTGGGCCGGCATGTCCAGCGAAGAGCGCCGCCAGATGCTGGTGACGATGCGCCAGTACGGCGGCAGCTTCGTGAGCGCCCTGGCCGACGCCTGGGTCAAGGCCGACGCGGCGCACGCCGACGTGCTCGGTCGCGCCTTCCCCGAGCTGGTCACGCGCTACGGCCCGGGCAGCGCCATGTTCGCGGCCGTCGTGGAGGCGCGCTCATGATCGCCGCCGCCTACCGCTGGGCCTACGCCCTCTACCTGCGCTGGACCATCTGGGAGGCCGAGAGCCACCTGCGCAGCTGCGAGACCGATGGCCTGATCGACAGCTACAACCTGCGCGAGTGCCGCGCACAGATCGCGGCCGACCGCGTGCGGCTGTACCTGCTGCAGCCGTCGCCGCAGACCCGCGTCCAGGCGCGCGGTGCGCTGGCGCTGTGGCAGTCGTTCGTGCGGCGCGGGCCGCTGGCCGGGCCTGTCATCGAGCAGCGAGGTGGCGCCCATGGCTGACCGCGCCTTTCATGGTGGCGTGCCCACCAGCGGCGATGTGCACAAGCTGCTGGAGGCATTCGGCGTGCCGACCGCTGGCGACAAGTTCGCGCACGAGCAGATCGAACAGGTGCTCGGCATCGAGCGCACGGCCAGCCGCTACCGCACGGTGACCGACGCATGGCGCGCGCACCTGCTGAACCGCAACAACGTGGACTTGGCGGCCGAGCCGGGCGTGGGCTTTCTGGCGATGGATGCCGAGCAGCGCATCACCGCTGGCCTGCGTGGCGTGAAGTCTGGCGCGCGAAAGGTGCTGCGCTCCGTGAAGCGCGCCGACCGCGCGCAGACCGAAGACCCGGTGCTGCAAGGCGTGCAGCAGCACCTGCGGCGCCTGGGCGCGGCTGTGCTCGCGGAGAGCACGCACACGGCGAAGCAGATCGAGTTGACGCGGCCTGCGCAGCAGCAGCCGCGGGTGGTGCCGAAGTGATTGTTTGGAGATGCATGACTTTGCGAGGCGTGACATGCCCCGGCGGGGCGGGCTCGGCAGAGCGTGGCTAGGCAGGGCACGGCAGGGCTTGGTCCGGCAAGGCAAGGGCGCGACGCGCAACAACTGGAGAGACTGAATGCGAACGTATGAAGTGACGATCACCGGCAGCACACCGCTGCTGCACCACTGGGACAACATCGATTGGGCCGACAAGCTCGACGCGTGGAAGTCCAACGCTGCGAACAAGAAGACGAGTCGCGCCGGTGATGACCGCTCGCCGGCCTGGCGCTGGATCGGCAGCATGTACCACGACGGCGCCGTCGTCGGCATGCCGGGCGACAACCTGATGCGCTGCCTCATGGAAGGTGGCGCCATGGTCCCGGTGCCGGGCGCGAAGGGCAACAAGACCTTCAAGGCCCAGACGCAAAGCGGGATGATGGTCAACGAGCCGTACTGGCCGCTCACGGTCAACGGCAGCACCATCGCCATGCGCGACGTCGAGCCCCTGCTGCAGGTCGACGACTTCGCGGAGCACAAGCGCATCGTGGCGGGCCTGGGCTTCGGCCTGCACGTCAAGCGCGCCAAGATCGGCGCGAGCAAGCACATCCGTGTGCGGCCCATGTTCGACACCTGGGCGCTGCACGGCACGCTGTCGGTCTGGGATGACCAGATCACCGAGACGGTGCTGCGCGAGGTGCTGACCTACGCTGGCCGCTACAAGGGTCTGGGCGATTGGCGGCCTGGCTCCAAGACGCCCGGCTCGTTCGGCATGTTCGAGGCCGCCGTCAAGGCGCTGTAGGCGGTGAGCATGACCACCCGCTACCCCGACGACTGGCCCGCGCGCCGCTGCAGCGCCGAGACCGCGTGCACCGGCAACTGCAACCAGGGTCGCGCCTGCGACTGCGTGCGCGACGTGCCGTTGACCGCTGCCGACCAGGCGGCCGAGGACGCAGCGCTGCGCGATCTGCAGCGCCGTGTGCACCGCCAGCAGACCCTGGCGCAGCTGGCGTGGCCGCTGGGCGCGCTCGTGGCGGGTGCGCTGGCGCTGGTGCTGGTGCTGGTCGCCACCTGATCCCCTGACTTCAACCCGAGACGAAAGGCGAATGCCCATGAATGCCCCTCAAGAACTGACCCGCGTCGCCGCAGCCGCGACGCGCGCCCTGGACGGTGAGTCCGAGCTGGACCGCCTGCTGCAGGGCACCTACAGCCCGCGCTACATGCTGGAAGGCGACAGCATGGACAAGATGCTGCGGCTGGCCGAGCAGATGGCCTGCAGCAAGCTGTCGGTGCCCGAGCACCTGCGCGGCAACGTCGGCGACTGCCTGGCGATCATCACGCAGGCGATGCTGTGGAACATGAACCCGTTCGCCGTGGCGCAGAAGACGCACGTCGTGTCGGGTCGCCTGGGCTACGAGGCGCAGCTGGTCATCGCCGTCGTGCAGAACAGCGGCGCCATCCGCGGCGCCTTCCGCTTCGAGACGCGCGGCGAAGGCCCGGCCATCGAAGTGCGCGCCGGCGCCGTGCTGCGCGGCGAGACGGAGATCACCTGGGGCGAGTGGCTGTCGGCCTCCAGCGTGACGACCAAGAACTCGCCGCTGTGGAAGACGAACGTCGCGCAGCAGATGAGCTACCTGCAGGCGAAGAACTGGTCGCGCCTGTACTGCCCGGGCGCGATCCTGGGCGTGTACAGCATCGACGAGCTGGAGGACAGCGCGCCGCTGGTGTCGACGTCGACCAGTGCGGCGCGCCGCGCTGACCCGGCCACGGGCGAGATCCTGCCGCCGGCGCAAGCGCGCACGGCCACGCTGCCAGCGTACAGCGAGGCCGACTTCACCAAGAACCTGCCGGCGTGGACGAAGCTGGTGGAGAGCGGCAAGAAGACGGCCGCCGACCTGCTGGCCACGCTGAGCACGCGCGCCAGCTTCAGCGACGAACAGCGCGCCAAGCTGCTGGCGCTGAAGGCCAAGCCCACCGGAGCGCCGCCGCCTGCGGGTGATGCGCCGCCGGCAGCGCCGGCCACCGCGGCAGGCGCCGATGCCGCCACCGACGCCTGGGCGGCCGACTTCGACGCGGCCAGCGGCCAAGGGGGTGCGCAATGAAGACGCACGACCTGGTGCAGGGCTCGCCCGAGTGGCTGGCCCACCGTGCTGCAGGCTTCAACGGCCAGCCGTTTTTCAACGCCAGCGACGCGCCCGCCATGATGAGCTGCAGCCCCTACAAGACGCGCGCCGCGCTGCTACGCGAACTGCACACCGGCCTGGCGGCCGAGGTCGACGCCGGCACGCAGCGCCGCTTCGACGACGGCCACCGCTTCGAGGCGCTGGCCCGGCCGCTGGCCGAAGAGATCATCGGCGAGACGCTCTACGCCATCGTCGGCAGCGAGGGTCGCTACGCGGCCAGCTTCGACGGCCTGACGCTGGTCGAGGATACCGATTGGGAGCACAAGGCGCTCAACGACGCGCTGCGCGCCATCCTGCCGGCCGAAGGCGTCGGCGGCCCCGAAGTGGGCGCCGCGCTGCCGCTGCTGTACCGCGTGCAGCTGGAGCAACAGTGCATGGTGTCGGGCGCCGGCCGTGCGCTGTTCACGGCGTCGAAGTGGACCGACGACGACCAGCTGGTCGAGGCCCGGCACTGCTGGTATCTGCCGGACCCCGAGCTGCGCGCCGAGATCATCGCCGGCTGGCAGCAGTTCGCCGCCGACCTGGCCGCCTACGTGCCGCCGGCCATTGCCGAGCCGGTGCGCGCCGAACCGATGGAGTCCCTGCCCGCCGTGTCCGTGCGCCTGGACGGCGCGCTGTCGGTGGCTGGCAACCTGCCGACCTTCGCCGAGGCCCTGCGCGCCTTCATCGCGCGCATCCCGGCCAAGCCCGCGACCGACACCGACTTCGCCACGACCGAGGCCGCCTGCAAGGCACTGAAGAAGGCCGAGGAAGCGCTCGACGCCGCCGAAGCCGGCGCGCTGGCAAGCATCACCGACGTCGAGGCCATGCGCCGCGCCGTGGCCGACTGCCGCAAGCTGGCCCGCGACACGCGGCTGGCCGCAGAGAAGATGGTCGAGCGCCGCAAGACCGAGGTCAAGGAATCCGCGGTCGCCAATGCGCGCGCCGCGCTGGATGCCCATGTCGCCGGCCTCAACGCCGAACTGTCCCCGCACCGCCTGCAGCCCGTGGTGGCCGACTTCGCGGGCGCCATCAAGGGCCTGCGGAGCATCGCCAGCATGCAAGACGCGCTCGACACCACGCTGGCGCAAGCCAAGATCGCGGCCGACGCCGCAGCGCGCGTGGTGCGCGCGAACGCCGCCGCCTACCGCGAGCGCGCCACCGGCCTGGAGCACCTGTTCGCCGACCTGGGCGCGCTGATCCACAAGGCGCCCGAGGACTTCGCGCTGCTGGTGCAGGCTCGCGTCGACACGCACCGCGCAAACGAAGCGCGCCGCGAGGCCGAGCGCCAGGCCGCGGAGGCCGCGCGCATCGCGGCAGCCGAGCAGCGGGCGCGCGAGCAGGAGGCGGCGCGGATCGCGGCCGAGCAGCGCCAGCGGGAAGCGGCCGAAGCCGAGGCGTCGCGCCAGGCGGCGGCGGCCGTTGCGGCTGCAGCGGCGCCCGCGCCGGCAACCGTCAAGGAATCCTTGACACCTGCCGCTGCAACGATCCCCGCCCCGCTGCTGCAGGACCAGAGTCGCCCGCTGACGGACGCGCTGGCCAGCAAGCCCGACGCGATGCGCAACGCCCGCGAGGCGGTGGCCGCCATCCAGCGTGCGGACGAGCCGGCCACGCTCACGCTGGGCGCGATCTGCGAGCGCCTGCAGATCACGGTGCGCGCCGACTTCTTGTCCGACGTCCTGCACGTCGCGCCGGCCGCGTCGCCGGCCAAGGGTCGCGGGCTCTACACCGAGCGCCAGTTCGCGCTGATCTGCCGCCAGCTGCAGAGCCACATCAGCGCGATGGCCGAGCTGTACGGCACCAGCGACGCGGCGGCGTGACATGAGCTCGACGCGCGCGTTCATCCTGGTCGACGCCGCAGTGCGCCAGCGCGCGGCCGACTACGTGCTGCGCGAGGCGCCGGCCGGGTGGGAGGTGCTGGTGCACCCCGAGCCGATGCCCGACAGCAAGAAGCGCCGGTTCCACGCCGTGTGCGGCGAGCTGGCGAAGAGCGGCGTCACCTGGGCCGGCAAGCGCCGCACGCAGGCCGAGTGGAAGTCGCTGCTGATCAGCGGCCACGCGGTTGCCACCGGCGGCACGGTCGAGCTGATCCAGGGCCTGGAGGGCGAGCTGATCGACATCCGCGAGTCGACCAGCAGCATGGACCGCAGGCGCGGCAACAGCCTCGTGCAGTACGCCGAGGCCTTCGCAATCAACAACGGCGTGCGCCTGAAGGCGCTTGTCCCGGAGGAAGCATGACCAGCCCCACCAGCCTCAGCGAGCACTTCGAGCAGCACGAAGCCGACCTGCCGCGCGACGTGCCGAAGCAGGTGCGCGCGCGCATCCAGACGGCGTTCTACGCCGGCGCCCTGGCTGCGCACGTGCTCGGAAAGGCCGGGCCGGACGCCCGCGACCGCGTGCTGGGCGAGTGCCTGGACTTCGGCCGCGGCATCGGGCGCAACGTGGCGACGGAGGGGCGGTGATGCACGCGACCGAGCAGCCCACCACCACCGCCGCCACCTTCGTGCCCGAAGCCCCCTGGCACCAGCCCTACTGGCTCACCTTCGACGGCCGCGCGCCGGCCTGCATGGAAGCCCTGACCGAAGCCGAGGCCCGTGCCGACGCCGAGGCGCTGACGGGCTGCAAGGTGCTGACGGCCGAGCGCACGCCGTACCCGGTGGGCGAGCGCCTGCGGCCGTTCCGGCACCCGGTGCACGGCGCCGACCCGATCTTCTGCATCCGCGGCCCGGGCCAGTGCAAGGGCGAACGCTGCCCGCTGGCGCTGTCCTGCGACCACTGACCGATCCACCGGGCGCGCGATCCCCGCCGGGCTTTCACAGACAACCCATGAGCCCGCGGCCGAGAGGCCGGCGCCCGACCTTCAACGACAGGAGAACCATGCAACACACCTTCACCCTAGACCAGCGCGTCTACAGCGCCGACGGCCGCGCAGGCATGTACGTCGCGGAAGTGGTCGGCGGCCACGCCGTTCAGCCGCTGTTCGAGGACGGCGACGGCGTGACCGAGCCGGCGATGCACTACGCCGAAGGCATCGAGGTCTGGCCCTCGGTGCACGCGGAGCCGCCGCGCGCGCTGCTGGATGCCGCCATCGCGGCGCAACGCGCGGCGCTGGCCAAGCTGCAGGCCGAGGTGGCGGAGATGGAGCGCGCCAAGCGCGAGGCGATGCGCGACCGCAGCGAAGTGCTGGCCCGCCTGCAGCAGCACGAGCAGCTGCGCTACCTGGACAACTTCCTGAACGCGACGATCACGCACTACGTGGCGCAGGTCGAGGGCCAGTGGGTCGTGATGGACACCGCGGCGTTCTGCCAGGTCCGCAGCCTCAGCTACAGCGAGCGGGTGCTGACGCTGTGGGCTCGCGTCAGCGAGAAGGGCCGGGCACTGCATTGGATGGTCAAGACCGCCAACGACTACTCGCAGGATGTCTTCGCCTTTCCCGACGAGCAGCAGGCGACCGCGAAGGCCGCCGAGCTGGTCGGCATCAAGCTGAAGGGGTTGCAGGCCGAGGCACAGCGCGGCAACTGGCCGTGGGACGCTGACAACGCGCTGAAGAACGCGCGCGCGCTCGGCGTGGAACCGCCGGCCGAGCTGGTGCAGGCCCTGCGCGAAGTGCGCCGCCATCAAGCCGAGGCGCTGCTGAAGAAGGCCACGGCCGAAGCCGAGACGGCGCAGCAGGCGCTGGCCGAGCTGCAGCAGCCGGCCGCCGCCTGACCCCCACCACCGCACAGGACCAACCATGGCCTACACCAACCTCCGCACCGCGCACAGCGTGGGCGACGTCGTCTACTACCACGACGCCCAGCGCGACAGCGTGCAGCGCGCCGTCGTCACGCGCATCAGCGCGACCACCGAAGCGTCGGACTTCTCGCCGAAGTTCCAGGTCACCTACACGGTGCGCCGCAAGTGGGCGGAAGCCTCCGACCTGATCGGTGACGTCGTGCTGACCGAAGGTGAGCTGCACAGCGAAGTGCCCCGCGCCTTCCCGCCAGTGCCGCCCGACGCCGAGCCGATCCCGGATCCGGCGCCGCAGGACGTCCCTGTGCCAGTGGTGTACGGCGGGCTCGCTACGACCGCTGACGACCCGCTGTTCTGACCCCAACACCACCAGCCCGAGAAAGGCCCTTCCATGCTGTTCGAACTGAAGACCGAGACCGAGTGCGAGCTGACCACCTTCGTGGGCCGCACGCAGAAGAGCGGGCGCGACGACGTGCCGGCCGTGACCTTCCGCCTGAAGCTGGGCAGCGTGCCCAACGGCCTGCTGGACCTGTTCAGCCCCACCATCCGGCACACCGCCTACATGGCCGTCGAGGGCCAGGAGGACCTGCCGGGCGTCGAGGCGGCGACGCCGATCCTGCGCTCGAAGGACCTGAAGCACTGGGCGCCCGAGACGCGCCTGGAGGGCTGGAACGTCACCATCGCCCGCGGCCGCAACGACGACACGGCGCTGCAGATGGGCAGCGTGAAGCTGGACGACTTCAAGTTCGACCTGCACGAGGGCGGCACGGTCGACGTCGACTTCCGCGCCAGCACCGCCGACGTGGACGAAGAAGGCGCCGGCTTCCTGTGGGGCCGCCAGAAGCGCAAGGTGTTCGCGCGCATCGTGGCGCCCGAGCTGCCCGCGCCGGCCATCGACGGCACGGTCGGGCACCCTGGCCTGGCTGCGCAGCGCGGCGCCAGCGGTGCCGGCAGTGACGACTTCGACGGCGACGACGGCCCCGACGCCACCGACCTGTTCGCGGCCGGCGCTGGAACACCCGGCCCCGACGACGGCGCCGACGATGTTCCGCCCGACGGCGCCGACGAGGGCAGCGAGGGCGGCCCGGTGGAACATTCCGACCCGCAGCCCAGCCCCGAGCGCGGCGAGCACTGGCCGTTCGGTGCAGATGGCGGCGAGACGACCGGGCATGCCGACGCGACCGGCGACGCCGATGCGTTCGAGGCCGGCGCCGCGCGTGCGATCCGCGAGGCGGGCGTGAGGCCCAAGCGCGCGCCGGCCAAGCCGCGTGGGCGTGGCGCCGCGAGTGCGGGGGCTGTGGAGTGAACCGCCTCGCCTTCCTCCTGATGTTCGCGGCCGGCGCCGTGCTGGCCCGCGACTGGACCGTGGTGTCCGTCATCCCGGGCAGCGGCACGCTGTGGAGCGTGGACCTGCAGAGCATCGGCCGCGTGGTGCTGGACGGCGAGCGCCTGCTGGTGGCCACGGTGCAGCGCACGACGCTGGACCAGCAGACCACGGAACTGCAGGCGTCGCTTCCCGAGGCGCACTGCACGGCGCCGCGCGGCCAGCTCACGCTGGGCAACGCCAGCGCGATCTACGTGACCGGCGAGGAAACCAACGTCGGCAGCATCGCGGCTGCCATCTGCAAGGCAGCGCTGGCCCGGCCGGCGCGCAAGTGATGAAGGAGACCACCATGCGACCGGACATCCTGACCTGCCAAGGCAACTACTTCAACTTCCTGGAACCCGAGACCAGCGACTTCGGCATCCTGGAGATCGCGCACGCGCTGTCGCATCTGTGCCGCTTCACGGGCCACACGAGTCACCTGTACTCGGTGGCCCAGCACTCGGTGGAGGTGAGCCGCCTGGTGCCGCCCGAGCACGCCCTGGCGGGGCTGCTGCACGACGCTGCCGAGGCCTTCCTGGGCGACGTGGCGGCACCGCTGAAACGCCTGCTGCCCGACTACCGCGCCATCGAGAAGCGCTGCGAGGCCGCGGTGCTGGGCCGCTTCGGACTCGACGCAAAGCTGCCGCCGGAGGTGAAGCGTGCCGACCTGGTGATGCTGGCTACCGAGCAGCGCGACCTGATGCCGCGGCACGCCGACCAGTGGGAGTGGGAGACGGTGGACGGCATCAAGCCGCTGGACAGGCAGCTGATTCCGCTGTCGAGCCTGCAGGCGCGCAACTTGTTCCTGGCGCGGTTCGAGGAATTGCGCGGTGGAGCGTTCGCGTGAACCACACCTGCACCCGACCCGAGGCCGTGACCGATCCCGTCGCCATCGAGGCGGTGTTCGCCGCCGACGAAGAGGCCAACGCCGCACCGCAGCGCCAGCGCGTGGAGTTCGCCGGCCCCGAGCCTGTGGAGCCCGTGCACCAGCTGCGCGCGGCCCTGCAGCGCCTGGTGGCCGTGTGCAAGGGCATGGACAACCCCGTGCAGGACGACCGGCCCACCGAGGAAGAGTACCTGGAAGCGCTGGCCGCGGCGGAAGGGGCGCTGCTGTGAACTGCACCCCCGGAGCCAAGGTCTGGGTGCGCCGCACCAGCCGCTGCGAGCCGTGCTCGGCGCTGCTGCTGGGCGTGCCCGCGCAGGTGTCGCACCTGCAGATGCCGCAGACGATGTTCCACCTGCTGCGCGAGCAGCTGGAGGGGCCGGTCTGGATGCTGCAAGAGCCCTTCCGCTGCCCGCGCGGCGAGGCAGGGTGCCCTGGCATCGACCGCCTGCCGGATGCGTGCCTGCAGCCGTTCGATCCCGAGTCGGCGCCGGGCGAGGACGAGGCGCCGGAGGCCCTGGGGTTGGAGTGTGGGGTGGCGCATGGCTGACGCACAGACGGGCGCGCCAGGCGCTGCGCACAGCCCCATGCCGCGGCAGGCGAGGCTGCGTGTGGTCTGCCCCTACTGCCACCGCAACGCGGCACTGGTGAGCGGCGCTGCGATCTACCCGGGCCGCCACGACCTGGCTGGCCTGAAGTTCTGGCAGTGCGAGCCGTGCGGCGCCTGGGTGGGCTGCCACCGCGCCGGCAGCTGGGAATACATCGACGGCAAGCGCGTCACGCACGTCGGCATCGAGCCGCTGGGAAGGCTGGCCAACGCCGAACTGCGCACCGCGAAGCAGCGGGCACACGCCGCGTTCGATCCGCTGTGGAAGGACGGCAGCATGCCGCGCCGCGAGGCCTACCGGTGGCTGGCCGGGAAGCTGGGCATCAACGAGGCGAACTGCCACATCGGCATGTTCGACGTGGCTGCCTGCGTCGCTGTGGTGCACGTCATGCGGGAGCGCAGGGAGGGAACCACCCATGCCTGACCCCACCACCATCGTCGCCGGCCTGGGCCGCTGCGGCACCAGCATGCTGATGCAGATGCTGCACCGCGGCGGCATGCAGTGCGTCGGCCAGTGGCCGGCCTTCGAGGTGCCCGAAGTGCGCGAGCGCGTGACGCCAGCCTTCATGGAGGCTGGCCGCGGCAAGGCCGTGAAGGTGCTCGACCCGCACCGCGTGGGCCTGCCGGGAGACGTGCGCGTGATCTGGTTGGACCGCGACCACCGGCAGCAGGCGAAGTCGCACTCGAAGTTCCTGGAGACGATGACCAGCATGCGCTACGACCGCGGCGGTCGCTGCGCGCTGGCCGCGTCCCTGGTGCGCGACACGCATGCCGCGATGGGCGTCATCGGCTCGCGGCCGGTGATGCGCATGCGGTTCGAGCTGGTGCTGGCCGATCCGCTGATGGCGGCGGTGTGGCTCGGCGAGTTCACACGGGCGCCAGGGTTCGATGTGGGGGCGGCAGCGCGTGCCGTGCGGCCTCGTGGCCCCGAGTGCGCGCCGGATCTGGCGATGGAGATGATGTTGATGGGGGTGGCACATGGCTGAGAACACCGACCAACAAGCGCCGACAGTGGTGTGGGGCGTGCCCGCCATGCTTCAGAAAGCCGCGTTCGAGAAGCACTGCACGGGCGACTGCGGAAAGATCAGCATGGCCGGTGCCATCAACGACCCGATGACTGGCGGGCTGTTCGTGTGCTGCGAGGCCAAGTGCCCACACGAGCGCGGCGTGCTGGAGAACTACGGCACGACCAACAGCTTCGGGAGGCCGCACACGGTGCATCTGCGTGCGCTGAACGAAGAGCCCGCCGCTCTTTGCGAGCCCATGAAGGGGGGCGGGTGATGGCACAGGAACTCAGCTTGGCCGACCAGCTTGTGCTCTTCATGCGGATGCGTGACGAAGCCAAGGCCAAGGTCGAGGCGCTGCCGAAAGATGGCGAGGCGTGGCCCACGCTGTCTTTGCTGCTTGACCAGCAGAACAAGGCGATCAGCGATGCTATGTACCTCGCGGCGATGACGGCAGACCGGCTGGGACGGCTGGCCGAAACCGTGCCCCAGCCGAAGAAGAAGCTCTGACACCCCACCCAGGACACCACACCATGAGTACCACACAAGCCGCGCTGCTGGAGGCGCTGACCGACTTGGCATCTGCTGTGAGTTCGCTGAACTCAGGCCCGAGCCACGCCATCCAAGTCAACGGTGAGCGCGTCTACTGGCAACGCGAAGAATGGGTGCGCTGGATCTTGAACGAGAAGCTGCCGGAAGCCCGCGCCGCCATCGCACAGGCCGAGGCCGCAGCACTCAGCGCAGCAGACGCAGCGCAGCCTGAGCCGGTGGGCTACGTCAACGCCTCCGCGCTGGAATGGCTGGCCGGGCCGGATCGAGGCGAAAACGCCCACATCCAAGTGGGCATCTTCAAGACGCCGGGAGGGGCTTGCGATGCGCCGATCTACCGCGCCGCCCCGCAGCCTCCCGCGCCCATCGCAGCGCAGGCCGACGACGCCCGCCTCAAGCCGACGAAGGCCGAGCGCGTGCATGCTCTGGTGAACGCCGGCCCGTTCCCCGGCATGAGCGAGGCTTTCGACACGCACATGGGCGCCGCGTGCTGGGCTGACCATGCCTACAGGCAGGACGCGGCGACGTGGGCCGCAGCGTGGAAGGCCGCGCTCGCAGCGCAGGCAGGGCCAGCCCTGGTGCCGCTGACGGATGAGCAAATGGACCGCGCCCGCATTGATGCCGGAATCGCTGCCAGCAATGTGATGTGGGACATCCTCAAGATGTACGGCCGCGCCATCGAACGCGCCCACGGCATCGGAGCCCAGGCGCCCGAATCGACACGTCCCGCAGATGCGTCGATTCCGGGGCAGCGGATCGACACGGTGCAGTGGCGATCCCCGGATGACACCGAATCCGTCCCCCACCTCGTGTGGCTGCGCGAGGGCAGCAGCGTGTTCCTCGGCTACTACTTCGTGCAGCCGTTCCGAGAGTACCGCGATGCGGACGGCTTCTACACCGGCCAGCAGGACGCCGAGGAATATTGGGCACGCTACGACGACGGCGACCGGTGTGAGCCTGACGGCTGGTGCGAACTGCAACCGCCGGCCCTCGCAGCCGCTCCCCAGGCGCCAGCAGAGCAGCAGAAGCCTATTGACAACTTCGCGGTGGGCCTCGGCGACACCGCAGGCCACAACAGCGGAGACACAACCGCCTATCGGTTCAGCGACGGCAATCTGGTCGAGGTGAAGCCCGGCGAATCGTTCTACCGCACTCCGGTGGCGCCAGCAGAGCCCGCAGCGCAGGCGGTCAGTAGGGGCGAGCCGGCCAAGGAGGACACGGACTACCCGCGCGATTTCTTCGCGGCCATGATCGAGAACGGCAGCCCCTATGCCTTCTACCTATTCCAGTGGGTGCCGTACCACACCGATGCGCGGCGCTGGCGCTTGAAGATGCTGCACGACGTGCGGACCTTTGATGGCCGCGAGGCGTTCGGGATTTGGCCCAACGGCCAGCACTGCGGACCATTCCGCGATGACGAGGTGGAGTTCATCCGCATCAGCCGCAAGCAATGGTGCGGCGAGTGGCAAGACCCGCGCCCCACCCCTGCCGCCCGCGAGGCCGGCACTACTGCGGAGGGATGAGATGGGCAACGAACCGAGCCCTTGGGGCCGCGACGACTCGATGGCAATAGCCGCCGTGCGCTACTGCATAGGCCGCATGACGTACATCGTCAGCGACTGCGCTGATTGGCTGGTGCAGCAGTGGCCCAACATCAAGCCAAGTGCGCGCGCCATCATTCAGCGCGACATTGAAGAAGCGTTCGCCCGCGATGACGAAGCGCGCGAGGCAGGCAAGGAACACAAGCCGCTCGGCTGTGGCTGCGACCGCGCCGAGTGGGAGAAGGTGCGCAAACTGTGGGCGCCCGCCGCCGCTTCGGACTGAGGGAGAGAGCATGGAAACACATTCGTGGAGCCACGAGGATCGCGGCGAGTTCAACGCTCTGATGGACGAGTCAAGGCGGCGCATTGCGGATCACGAGTTCCGCGCAAGGCAGATACAGGCGCTCGTGGAGAGGCGCGAGAACAGGGCCTATTGGCTCGGCGTGCTTACCGGCCTGTTCTTCAGCCTTGTCATCGTGCTGGTCGCTGAGTTCTACCGCTGACCGCCCCACTACTGGAGAGAGCATGACCCACCTGATCCTCGACGGCGCCGACATGGACACCTGGCAGCGCCACCACAGCGGCGGCCTGCTGGTCCCCGAGCGCAAGCGGCCGACGGTGCTGCAAGCAGACCGCCAGCGCGCGGAGCTCGAAGTGCTGCGCCTGGCGCGGGAGCACGCGGGCGGCCTGTTCGTGTTGTTCGCGCCGGTGGCGATCGCCAAGCGCGTGCCCGAGGCGACGCACGTCAACCTGCGCGGCGAGGTGCTGCGCACCAGCTCCGTGGCCCGGCTGCTGACGATCGCTGACGGGCCGGAAGATGATGACCTGCCGTTCTAGGGACGCCATGACCCACACCACCACCATCACCGACACCCTCACCCGCCTGCGCGCCCTGGAGGCCGACCACGGCCCGGACGGCTGGCCAGCGGTGCAGATGCGCGACGTGTCGGCGCTGCTGCGGGAGGTCGAGCGGCTGCAGGCCGCGCAGCAGGCCGGCCAGCTCGTGGTGGCGCCGTGCGCGGGATGCCCGACGCCCGGGCGGTGCACGGACACCAGCCGCTGCACGTCGGCGCAGCCGGCGCCGTCGCCAGAGGCCGAACGACTCGCCGACGCCCTGCAGGTGCTGCGCATGGTCGACGACAACAACCGCGTCGAGGCCGGCGAGCGCCGCAAGGCCTGGCGCGGCAGCTTCGTGGTGGCCGAGGTGCGGCGTGTGCTGGGGGATGGCTGATGCCCTGGAGCGAAGGCAAGATCGCGCGCGCCATCGCGCTGCAGACCCTGGCCAGGAAGTGCGTGGTGCTGGTTGATCGCTGTAACTGGACGGGCCACGAGTGCGACGTCCTGGCCGTGACCACCGATCTGCGCATCATCGACGTCGAGGTCAAGATCAGCCGCGCCGACTTCAAGGCCGACGCCAAGAAAGACAAGTGGTGGCGCCACCTCACCTACTCCGAAGCCGTGGCCGCCGGCAAGACGGGCGCGGCCAGGTGGGATCCGTACGCACACCGGCAGCCGCGCCAGTGGCCGCCCAAGGTCTGGAAGCACTACGTCGCCATGCCGCGCGAGATCTGGACGGCCGAGCTGTTCGAGTTCATGCCGTCGCCTGCCTCCGGCCTGCTGCTGGTGCGCGAGCTCCGCGGTGGCGCCATCGAGGTGAACTGCGAGCGCCGCGCGACGCCCAACAGGGATGCAGGCAAGCTGACGCCGGCTCAAGCCGTGGACATCGCCAGGCTGGCCAACCTGCGGATGTGGGAGGCGTACGGCCTGCGCGGCGGCGACACGACGACGGCCGCAGTGGTGGAGACCGCCTGATGCCCTGCACGCCCGTCACCCTCGCCGGCACGCGCGCCATCGTGTGCACGCGCACCGCGCGCCCGCGCTGCGCCTGCGGCACGCCGGCCACGCTGCAGTGCGACGCACCCAGCGCGCGGCGCAGCGGCACGTGCGACCGGCACCTGTGCGCGGCGTGCGCGACAGAGGTGGGGCCGGATCGGCACCTTTGCCCGGGGCATGCTGGTGGGCAGGGCGACGTGGCCGCGACGGCTGGGCCGCAGCAGGTGGAGCTGTTCTGATGTGCCGCTCCTGCTTCGGCAACCACCACGTCTGGCGCCTGCCGCTGGCCGGCGGCGGCCGCGTCTTCATGGAGTTCCACAGCTACATGGGCCCGGCCTTCTTCCGCGACCACGCCTGCCTGCGCGAGATCGACGGCTGGTGGGACAACCCCGAGATCTGCGCGGCCCTGGAGTGGTTCGTGGCGCGTGGGAAGGTGGCGTGATGCCGGAAGCCCAGGCCCCCGCCGACAACCGCCAGCCGCTGCCCATCCAGACCATCGGCCAGCCGGTGGCAATATCCGCTCTCGCCCGCCTGCTGCTGAAGATGCACCAGCAGCGCCCCGCCCTTCGCCTCGTGCCCACCGAACCGACCGCCGATGAACCGCGCCGCCCTCTACCTGCGAAGCTCGAAGGATAGAGCCGACATCTCGATCGACGCCCAGCGCCGCGCCCTGCACGAGATGGCGGTGGCGCGCGGCTTGGTCGTGGTCGATGAGTTTGCCGATGCCGTGGAGAGCGGCAAGGACGAAGACCGGCCGGCGTTCCAGCGCCTGATCGCCGCGCTGAAGTCGCAGGGCCGCGGCTGGGACCACATCCTGGTGCTGGACACGAGCCGACTGGCCCGGCGCCGGCTGATCGCCATGATGTTCGAGGCCGACTGCCAGAAGCGCGCGGTGCGCATCATCTACAAGAGCCTGCCCGAGAGCGACCCGGCCACCGACATGGTGCTGCGCAGCGTGCTGCAGGCGTTCGACGAGTACCACAGCCTGATCAGCCGCGCGAAGGGCCTGGCGGGCATGGCCGAGAACGTGCGCCAGGGCTGGCGTGCCGGCGGCCGTGCACCGCGCGGCTACCGGCTGAAGTACCAACCCACCGGCGCAGTGCGCGACGGCGCTCCGGTGCTCAAGAGCACGCTGGAGGTGGACCCCGAGACGGCGCCGCTGGTGCGCGCCTATCTGGAGCTGCGCTCGCGCAACATCGCCCGCGGCCCGGCCGTGGCCCAGCTCGGTCTGCCGTGGCCGGCCAGCAGCACACAGAGCATGGACTGGCAGGCGCTGACCTACGCGGGCCATACGGTCTGGGGGATGCACGCCGAGCGCCACGGCGGTGCCAGCGCAGGCGGCGAGAAGCGGCGACCGCGCAGCCAGTGGCAGGTGCAGCGCAACACGCACGAGGCGCTGATCACCGACGCCCAGGCAGACGCCATCCTGCGGCAGATGGAAGACGGCCAGGCCGGGCGGCGCCTGCGCGCGTCGCCGCTGCTGCTGACGGGCCTGCTGGTGACGCCTGCGGGGGTGGGGTGGCAGTCCGATGGCTGCGGCCACTACAGGGCCGGCAAGGGACGCAAGGTGGCCGCGCACCGCGTGGAGCGGGCGGTCCTCGGGCAGTTGGCCCAGGATCTGGCGGCCGACGCGACGGTGCAGTTGCTGCAGTCGCACATGGCCGCGCTGGCATCCGGCGGGGAGCCGGTGGACGGCCGGCAGGTGGCCGGCATGGAGAAGCGCGCCGCGACGCTGGCCGCGCAGATCGCGCGCACAGTGGACATCGCTGCCCAGATGGCCGACCCGGCGCCGGTGCTGCGCCGCGTGGCGGATCTGGAGCACCAGCGCGCGCAGTTGCTGGCCGACATCGACAACATCCGGGAGCGCAAGGCGATGGCCAGCGGCGCCGCGATGATCACTGCCGACCAGGTGCGCGCGCTGCTGGCGCGGCTGCAGGAGCACATTGCCGAGGCGGCGGCCGACAGCGAACTGCGAGGCGACGCCCGGATGGCGCTACGGGAAGTGCTGGAGCGGGTCGAGCTCGACGACAAAGAGAAAACCCCCGTCCTGAAGCTGCACTACGCAGTCAGAACGGGGGTCAACTTGGCGTCCCCTAGGGATTCGGATCAATCCCCCGTGACGCGGTGGACCTCCGAACCGGTGCCGCTGGGCAGGAAGCGGGCGGCCTAAGGCGCAGGCTCAGCCGCCGTGCCAGCCGCGCGCACCAGCTGCTGGTGGCGGTCGGCACATTCGCGGTACGCCGTGGCCCACTCGACCAGGGTGCGCAGCACGGCCGCGCCGGTGCCGTCAGCCGGGGGCTGAAGCGGCGGACACGGCTGGCGCAGGCTGGCCGGGATCGTCGGTGGCGCCGAGGGCACGCTGAACGAGCCGCAGCCCGTCAGCATCCAGGCACTCGCCGCGGTACAGAGGCACTTCGACCACACGTTCCACCTCCCGGGTGATGATCTGGGCGGCCTGGCGCAGGCCGGCGCGGTGTTGCTCGTGCGCCAGCGCGGCGCCGTCGGCGCGCTCCATGCGGCGCAGGGTGTCGCGTTGCTCGACCCGCAGGCGCTGAGCGTCGGCCGCCTCCCAGCGCCACCCCTGCACCTGCCAGGCGCCAGCGAAGCCAGCGGCCAGCGCCACGGCGGCACCGCCAGCGAGCCAGGGCCAGGCGAAGACCATCAGGCCAGCACCTGCAGCGCCTCTTCGGCGTACTGCCGCCGCAGGTCGGCCTGCAGCATGCCGGGGCCGTTGACGGCGCGCGTGATGGCGTCCCACTGCGCCGAGTCGGCCAGCAGGTTGCCCTTTGCGGCGTGCCAGAACCACGCGGCAGTGAGGCAGGCGTCGACGGGCTGCGCCACCAGGTCGGGGTGCTCGAGGTACGGCCGGCCCAGCGCTTCGGCCGCGTCGGCGTAGTTCGCGCGGCCCGTGAGCTGCTTCAGGCCGCGGCCCCTGAACCGCCAGCCGTCGCCGCTGGCTTCGTCGCCGTTGCCGATCTTGCCGGCGTACACACGGTTGGCCATCGCGCGCGGGTTGCGCACCAGGCGCGCGGCATCGTCCAGCGACTTCACGCGGCTCGGGAAGATCTGCAGGATGCGCTCGGCCCGGGTGTAGTTCAGGTTCTCTTCGAGGCGGGTGAAGTCCGCCGACTCGACGCGGCACTGCGCCAGGAACCCGGCCACGCGCGCCGGGCTGGTGATCTCGAAGCGCGCGCAGGCCGCGGCCAGGGGCTCGGCGAAGATGCGCGCCTGCGTGGGCTGCACGCCGGCCGCGATCAGGGTGGCGATGGTGATCATGGTGTGTCCCTCCCGCCCGCCACGCGCCGCATGTCGTCGCTGCGCACCGGCTGCGCGGCCATCTGCTCCGGCTCTCCCTGCTGCGGCGCCTGCGGCAGCCATCGGTACGTCACCAGCAGTGTCACCAGCGCTGCGGCCAGCAGCAGGCCCTCACCAGCCTCCGCCCTGCCCTGCCCAGCCTCGACCAGCACCCACACGGCTGCGACGCCCCCGGCGACGTTGACGGCGTGCAGCACCGGCTCGCGGCGCCACAGCGTGTGATCGACGCGGCACACGTAGGCCGCCGTGACTGCCAGCGCGAGCGCGGCGATGAAGATGTCCCACAGCATCACGGCTTCTCCTGAGTGTCGACGGGGGGCTGCGGCTGCACGCCCAGGCGCAGCCGGGCCAGCGCGGGCGTCATCTGCACCAGGGCCACGGTCAGCGGGTGAAAGACGATGCCCACCAGGCCGCCCAGGGCCTCGGCCATCGCGTGCGCCGGCAGGCCGCCGATCGCACCCAGCCACGCGGCGCCGACGATGCCCGCCTTCGCCGACAGCACGGTGGCCGCAGGGAACAGCAGCATGGCGCGCAGCCGGCCGGCAGCCGGCGCGAAGCCCGCGCCGACGAAGGCGCCAGCGGCGGCCCAGAAGACCCCGGCCGGCGTGACGCCGATCGCGGCGAAGAACGACGCGGCCAGGCCCGCGACCAGGGCCCAGGCGACTGCGGCGCCGGAAGAAGTCGGTTCAGGCATGGCGCCCTCCCTTGTTGTCGTGTAGTCGGTGCACGCAAGCCGCCAGCGTCAGCGCCAGGCTGGGCAAGGTCAGCGGCAGGCCGGTGCCCTGGTCGCAGAGCGCGCCCGCGGCGGCCGGCGTCAGGTCGGCGAAGAAGGCGCCGCAGAGCGACGACGACGCCTCCCAGCTGGCCAGCGCTGCGAAGGTCAGGCCGTTGACGCGCCAGCCGCGCCACAAGGCCCAGGCGAACAGGCAGCCGAGCCAGCCGCGGCCGATGTAGAACGCCAGCGGCGCGTCGGGCAGCCAGGCCGGCAGGCAGTAGACCGCCGCGGTCGCCAGCGGCAGCAGCACGTCACTTCTCCGGCGGGCGGTAGGGGCCGGGGCCGCCGCTGCCGGCGGTCGCAGCGGTGCGCTGGCGCCGCGCCTCGGAGCGCAGCACCCAGGCCACCAGCAGGACCAGCGCCGTGCCGTACCACCAGGCGAGCGCAGTGCCCCAGGTCAGCGCCGCCGCCACCAGGCTGCCGCCGGCTGTGCTTGCCGCCGCGTCCTGCATCTCCGGCGTGCCGGTGCCCTTGATTGCCTGCCACCGCTCCAAGCCGATGCCGGCCACTGCAGCTGTCAGCTGCGCGGCCAGGGCCATCTGCCAGTCTTCCTGGTAGCCGAGCACGAAGGCCACGGCCGCGCCGACGCCTCCCAGCAGCCAGCAGAGGGTGTAGTGCTTCCACTTGTCGGGGACGATGCGCATGGGGTGCTCCGGGTCAGGGTCAGATGGCCGCGAGCACGGCGATGGCCGCGTCGCGCGCTGCGTTGATGGCGCCTTCGTTGGCCGCCGCAGCCTCGACAGCCGCCTTGCCGCCCAGGCGCGCGGCCTCGATCTGCGGCCCCACGACGTCGTTCCAGTGCGTCGCCAGGGCCACGATCTCGGCCGCGACGTCCTGCGGCGTCATGCCCACGGCCGCGGCCTCGGCGGCGATGTAGGGCGGCGGCATGGCGCCGGCGTCGAGCTCGCGCGCCGCCAGGAAGGCCTGCGCCTGCTGCAGCTTGACCAGGTACACCGCCTGCTGGCCGGCGACGTCGGTGATGTAGCGCAGGCGCGCCGCGCCGGCGGCCCGGTCGATGTCGCGCTGCGCGCGCAGCCGCGCGAAGAGGATGCTCATGGTTCGGCCTGCCCTTGGAGGTTGATGGTCCCGGAGCTCACCAGGTTGTTGCCCAGCGAGTCCGAATAGATCTGGTACCGGATGACGGCATCGGCCGAGCTGGTCACCGGGCACGTCAGCGTCACCTCGCGGTTGCTCGACATGGCCAGCAGCGCAGTGCCCACGCCGCCCACGCTCGGCGAGCCGGTCAGCACGTCGAGCGACACCAGCGTGAAGCGAATCCAGTAGCTGCTGCCCGGCGTGCCCGTCGCCGGCAGGTACCACTTCAGGATGTTCACGAGGCTCGCGGAGGCCCCGGACACGCGGCGCGCGACGTTGCCGTCGGGCCGGAAGGTCACGCCGGCGACGCTGGTCGCGCCCACGTTCACGGCAAAGTGATTGGGGGTCGGCCCTGGGTTCACCACACCGGCTGGGCTGCTGGCAAGCGGCGCGGTCCAGGTGCCGCCGGTGACGGTGGCGGTCGGGGAGCCGGTGAACGTGAACGTGCTGGTGTAGAGCAGCTGCGTTGCGCTGGGCGACAGCGACGATGCCGACCAGCCGGACGGCGCGGTCAGCGTGGCCGTGGCGAAGTTGAAGCTGCCGCCCGTCGGCGTGGCGGGCGCAGCGTCGGCCAGGCGGTAGATCGTTGCGGTGTAGACCGAGCTGCCGTCGGCGCCGTTGTTGCCGTTCGTCCCGTTCTCCGCGAGTTTCGCCACCACGGCCCATTCCGCAGGCGCGATGGTGTCGGTCGGGCCGGTGCTCAGCGCAGTGGCCGTGCTCACCCACAGCGGGTTCGTGCCGCTGGGCACGCTGGTCACCCACCCGTTGTTCAGGCCGGTCAGCGCGGCCGTGGCGAACGTGTAGGTGGCCGTGGTCGAAGGCACCGCAGGGGCGCTGGTCGCCCGCTGGTAGA
>VFQM010000714.1_pt1 | contig 34431 bp, 37 predicted proteins | sample 3512391 | NCBI WGS metagenome assembly VFQM01 (sample SAMN10412369, study PRJNA504923) | tailings metagenome | isolation source: Replicate 1 from Balatoc abandoned mine | place: Philippines
GGTTCTAATGCCGTGGCGGTTAAAGAAGGCGCATTTACCACGCCTCTGGCTTTCCCCAATGTGATGTCCAGTAATTTTTCAATGAAGGCCAAAGGAAACACTGCCAATCTTTTGAATAACCAGAGTGCCTCGGTATTCGGTTACGCAGACGGAATGTTAGGGCCAACTATTAAAGTTGACACGGGCACAACTGTGTCGATGGCCTTCCAAAACCTTCTTTCGGAGGAAACCAACATTCATTGGCATGGGCTATTAGTTCCTGCCGATATGGACGGACACCCCAAGAATGTTATCAACAGCGGTGGTAGTTTCGACTTTTCACTGCCCATTAACCAACGGGCTGGCACGTATTGGTATCATCCTCACCCTCACGGAAAGACGGCCAGACAGGTATTCAGCGGCCTCGCAGGCTTTTTTATTGCCAATGACGTAGAAGAGTTGGCGCTGAACCTTCCTTCTGGCGACCGTGAACTTTTGTTGGTGATCCAGGACAAACGCATTGAAAATGGACAACTGAATTATTCGCCATCCATGAATGAAATCATGACGGGTTATACGGGTGAATATGTTTTAGTAAACGGTACCTATGCTCCTTTCCACAATGTGTCTACTCAGTATTATCGGATGCGCATTTTGAATGGCTCAACGGCCAGGGTGTATAACATTAGTTTGAGCGATAACCTGGGTTTTGAAGTAATCGGTTCTGATGGTGGTTTGTTATCGCAGCCTGTTTCTGTGAATTCCTTATTGCTAGGCCCGGGCGAGCGAGCTGATATTTTAGTGAGCTTTAAAAATCTGGCGGTTGGTAAAGAAGTTTACCTGTTAAGTAAAACTTTCGATGGCGGGGCTCAAGGCCAGCAGGAATTCAAGATCATGAAGTTTACGGTGAATCAACAAGTGAGTGATTCGTTCTCTACACCCTCTCAACTTTCTTTGATCACACCGCTGGCAGAAAGTTCAGGATCCAAAACACGCTCGATGAAAATCAAAGGAATGATGGAAGGGATGAATATGAATGGTGGGGGTATGGGAAGCGGTATGCACACCATTAACGACAAAATCTATGACCTCAACCGGATTGACGAAACGATAAATGCAGGCGCTACTGAAATCTGGGATTTTGATAATTCCGAAGGAGATGAGATTCACCCGATGCACATTCATGGTGTTCAATTTCAAATCCTTTCCAGAACAGGAGGCAGAGGCACATTGATTGCTTCTGAAAGAGGATGGAAAGACACCGTACTGGTAATGCCACGTGAGAAAGTAAGAATCATCATGACCTTCCCTCAGGATAAAGGCGTGTACGTATTTCACTGCCACAATCTGGAGCATGAAGATGATGGCATGATGTTGAATTACGAAATTGTTTAATGAATTAAACCCATTTGCCAATGAAAATTAGCATAATAATTACGAGTCTGATTCTCCTTGCAGGTTCGGCAGTTGCTCAGCACGATCATGGTGCGGGGCATACTAACGCGCCTAGACACAGTAAAAAAGAAACTGCCCACTCGCACCGCGCAGTGCCAGAATTTCAAATGCAACTCCATGACGTATTTGTTGCCTCTTTACAGTTAAAAGATGCACTTATATTATCGGATGCCGCAAAGGCTACAGAATCTGTATCCCAAATTCGAGTCGCACTATCGAAAGTCGACTTGGCTTTGCTTAAAGATGAAGCGCTGATGGACTGGATGGGTTCTCTGAAGATACTCAATGAGAATCTTGAACGGATCGGAAGTTCAACTGATCTGACAATACAGCGCCAGGCATTTTCTTCTTTTAGTAATGGACTATACAAGAGTTTGAAAGAATTTGGTGCCGGGGGCATCATCGTTTACTACGTGCAATGCCCAATGGCAAACGATAATGCAGGAGCGTATTGGCTAAGCGATACCAAAGAAATACGCAATCCCTATTTGGGTAACGAAATGCTAACCTGTGGTAAAGTGAAAGAGACCATTCAATAGTACAAGTTCGAGCATCAAACAACCAAATCTAAATCTTATGAAAACGTTAAGCATAGTCATTTTTCTTGCAACGATCACCTTTTCAGTTCAAGGTCAGAAACCCAATGCTGACGATGTAACCACCGTTATCACAACACTGGAGGCATACAAGAAAGCCATTGAAAAACTTGATACAATCGGGACAGGAAAACTCTTTGTATCGAATTCAATTGTAATTGAATCGGGAAAGGTCGAGGGCAGGTATCAGGATTACCTGGCTCATCACCTGGGACCTGAACTCGGTGATTTTAAATCTTTCGCATTCAGCGATTATAAGGCTGATGTCACAGTTGATCTGCCGTACGCATTCGCCATGGAGACGTATAAGTACACTATTGTTCTGAAAAAAGACAACTCCGTGATTGAGCGTAAAGGTGTTGCAACTACTATCCTTAAAAAGGAAAATGGCACATGGAAAATATGGCAAACACATACTTCAGCGCGCAGACCATGAGATTGATGATGATTCTTTTGTTCTGCTTTACTGGACTCAAGACCACGGCACAAGAACAAGCCAGGGACATCGTGGGCCAATGGCTTACCGAGAAAGGTGAAGCTAAAGTTTCCATTTATATAGAGAGTGGATTGTACGTTGGAAAAATTATCTGGGTGAAAGATGATAAGGAAAATGCCAAGTTGAATACTCTTGTATTATCTGGTTTTAAATATGACTCCGAAACCCGCGAATGGAATGACGGTACAGTTTATGATCCAAGGCATGGCCACAAGGCTGATGGATATCTTGCATTAAAGGACTCCAAAACTCTCAAAGTTGTCGGTTACAAGGCGTTCCGTTGGATCAGCGATACTGAATTATGGACACGGATCGAACCGAACCCATAAAGCAACGAAAAAACACAAGTCGTATGGAATCATTACCTGACATCATTAAATCTTACAAGCACGATCCAGCTTCGGTTTATAACACGTGGTTTATCGGCAACGAAGAGAGATTGAAAGCATTCCGGGCTATCAAACGAGGTGTGCTTCAAGTCATCGAAGATATTAAAAACGAAAAATTTGGAAATGATTTTAAGGGATCATCGCTTGAATTTGTCCTCAATGCCATCACCGAGCAAAAACAGGTATTTGAAGGGGCAGCACATCCATTTTATTGGAAACCTAAAATGCGGATCCCGGATATTTACGAAAACCAAAACAACAAACGCGCATTTGGCCAGTTCCTTGAAAACTGCTACAGTGCCACGAAAGAGGAACAAATTATTCGCGAAATTATTAAACTTGATGCGCTTAAAATTAAAGGTCTGGGGCCTGCCGTTGCCAGCATTTTATACTTTCTACACCCCACGCTTATGCCTCCATTTAATACAGCAATTGTAAATGGCTTCAATTATTTATTTCGGGATAATAAAAAGTTGGGTAGTTGGACAGAGTACTTAAAAATTCGCGATGTGATTCTCAGATCAAATGAGGAGAACAAAAGTCAGCTTTCAAATGACCTGGGAGCAATTGCAGGACTACTGTATGAAGTCGGTATGCGTAATATTATTATCGAAGGACAGGTAATATCGGAAGACGAGAAAACCAAACTTTTGAAGCAGTATGACAAGCGTCACAAAGAGGTGCTAGATGAGAAGCATGAAGAAGACCTTCATACCGAAATGCAATTCCATCTCCTGAAGGTGGGCAAAGCACTGGGGTACGATCCCATTACAGCCAGCAACGACCGAAGTAAATGTTATGGGGAGATTAACTTTTCATTCATCAGCCTTGGTCAGTTTCCCACGCTGAGCATTGATAAAGAAACGCTAAGCACGATACAATTGATCGATGTGATCTGGTTTGAAAGGGGCACCAATAAAGTAGTGTGCGCATTCGAAGTTGAAAAAAGTACCTCTATCTACTCGGGTATTCTTCGATTAAGCGATCTGGCCTTTTCGTTGCCGGATCACAGTTCATCCCTATTCATTATTATTCCTGACAAGCGTGAAAAGGATGTGCTTCTTCAACTGAGCCGGCCATCGATCAAGAAAAGTCAGGTACTTATAAAATATATTCTTTTTTCAGACTTACGGGAGCACTGTGATGCTCTTTGCAAGTTTGGCGACAGTCACATGATCTTAGAAAAAATTTCTAAAACAATTTCCTAACAACCTAAACTAACTTAACTACCATGAAAACAATTATTGCAAGTACGCTTGTGCTGCTCATAACAATTTCTTCCGGGTTTGGCCATGATGGAAAGAAGCACAAGAAAGATTCTGTTAAAACTGCTGACTCCATAGCCATGTCACAACAGCATATAGCCGGGGATACAATCCATCATCATGACGAAAGTATGGCCCATGATGAAAAGAAAGTAACCGCTGACCTAGCTGACTTCCCAACGCTGCACCCGCTCATCGTACACTTTGCTATTGTGCTGATTCTGGTAGCCGCAGGCATCCAATTACTCAATCTGTATTTCATGAAGAAAGAAATTTCATGGATCATCACGGCCATTCTTTTGGCAGGGGTATTAGCGGCCTGGTTTGCCAGTAGAAATTTCCACCCTCACACGCATGGTATCAGTGAGCACGCACAACTTGTATTGGATCAACACGATAAGTGGGCCGACTGGACTATTAATTCCGGCATCGTAGCGCTGCTGTTGCAGATCGTCAATTTGTTTGTATTTAAGGGCACTCGATGGGCAGCAGTTGTTGTGGCCGCTGTGCTGGTAGTGTCGGCTTACAGTGTTTCGCGTGCAGGGCATTACGGTTCACAACTGGTCCATATCGAAGGCATTGGCCCGCAAGGCAAGTACCTGGAAATGGAACATAAACATTGAAATTCTTAACCTAAAAATCATAACTATGAAAAAATCAATTTTAGCAATCGCTATCCTGGTTTCAGGATTATTCGTCTCCTCAATGTTCGTTGTTGGTTGCGGAGGCAAGAAAGAACAAAGCACCGAAGAACACGAGCACGCAGCGGGTGACACTACCGGTCATGACCACGATGAAATGGAAATGGATTCCACTGAAATGCAAAAGATGGACTCCACAGAAATGAAAGGGCATGATCATTAAACCAGCAAAAAAAGTAATTCTTTCTTCCATCGGGGTTTGTATGCTTCTTACTGTTGCAGCATACATGCCTTTGCTGGCTCAGCATAACAACATGCACGATAAAAAGCCCACCGCACCCGGCAAGCGTGTAGAGTATGATCTCTACATTGACCACCTGATGGTAAACTATACTGGCAAAGAAAAAATGGGTATGGCCATCAACGGGGGCATACCGTGGCCGGTGCTGCACTTCAACGAAGGAGATACGGCCATCATCCGTGTGCACAACAAATTAAAGAACGAAGAAACATCCATTCATTGGCACGGCCTGTTGTTGCCTAATGAAGAAGACGGGGTGCCGTACTTGACTACAGCACCCATTAAAGCAGGCCAGACACACACATTTGAATTTCCGCTCATCCAAACGGGAACATACTGGTACCACTCGCACACCATGCTGCAGGAGCAATCCGGTATCTATGGCTCAATTGTTATTCATCCACGTGGTTGGAATGAATCAGCGAGTATGAAAGAACACGTGATTATGCTCAGCGACTGGACGGATGAAAATCCGCACGAAGTGTTGCGCAATTTGAAGCGCGGCCTCGATTATTATGCCATCAGAAAAAATTCAGTGCAAAGTTGGGGCGAGGCGCTGGCCAAAGGCTACCTGAAAGACCGCGCCAAAACCGAGTGGATGCGCATGCCCGCCATGGACGTTTCGGATGTGTACTACAACCGCTTCCTCATCAACGGAAAATCGGACCATATTTTTACTGATGCGAAGCCGGGCGATTCACTGCGGCTGCGCATCATCAACGGCAGTGCATCGTCATACCACTGGGTGCAATATGCCGGTGGCAAAATGAAATTGGTGGCCGCTGATGGCATTGCCGTACAGCCGGTTGAGGTGGATAAGATACTAGTAGCCATTGCGGAAACTTATGATATAGAAATTAAAATTCCCGATGGCGGCATGGCATACGAATTCCGGGCGACCGCACAGGATATTTCCGGCTATGCTTCGCTTTATTTTGGAAACGGCATGAAGATGAACGCACCCTTGCTGCCCAAACTCGACTACTTTGCCATGATGCGCGAAATGAACAATATGGGCAACATGGCCGACATGGACATGAGCAATATGAAAGGAATGAAAATGGAGGGCGCACACCAAGGCCATGATATGGGTAATATGAAGATAGAGGACATGAATATGAAGAGTGACCCTTCTATGAAAGACATGCCCAGAGATACTTCCATGATGAACATGGCAATGGATACCACATCCATGAAAGAAATGAACATGGATACCATGAATATGCAAGACACCGCAATGAGCAACATGGATATGTCGAAAATGGACATGGGCGATCAAAGCGAAGTCACCTTAACCTACGACATGCTCCGCTCTCCAACGCCAACAGTCTTGAACGATCAATTGCCCATACGCGAAATCAAACTCAGCCTTACCGGTAACATGATTCGCTATGTGTGGTCGTTCGACAACAAAACACTCTCGCAATCTGATAAAATAGTAATACGCAAAGGAGAAAATGTGCGAATGATTTTGGTGAACAATACCATGATGCGCCATCCGCTGCATTTACACGGTCATTTCTTCCGTTTCCTAAATGCACAAGGAGAATACTCGCCCATGAAACACACCTTCGACATCGCTCCGATGGAAACCGTTACGATTGAGTTTTATGCCAACGAAGAAAAAGACTGGTTCTTCCATTGTCACATTCTCTATCACATGATGGCCGGCATGGCGCGTGTGGTGAGCTATGAAAACTCGTCTCCAAATACGCAGGTTACCGCGAAGGATCAAAAGAAAGTTTTTAAGGAAGACCGCGCATTGTACTTGTGGGGCCAGACAAAAATAGCCTCCGATGCCGTGTTTGGTTTTGCCAACATCGTAGGAAACAAAGGGATTCTTGGATCGACCTACCGGGTGAACTACAAAAGCAAATACGAATTTCAACCTGACTACCAGCGCTTCCTCGACAAGAGGCAATTCTTATCAGCATTTATAGGCGCGGACATCCGGAATACTTTTCAGGTCACTGAAGACGGAAAGCAAGTGAACCGCAAAGTTGGCGTCATAGGCGTACGCTATTTGCTCCCCATGTTTGTTCTTTCTGAATTCAGGGTGGATCACCGGGGCGAAGTTCGTTTTCAGCTTTCCCGAAATGATATGCCGATTACCAAACGATTGAGGTTAAGCCTGGTGGGCAACTCAGATTGGGAGTACAACATTGATTTTGACTATAACATTGCCAAACGATTTTATATTCACGCGTCTTATGATTCGGATTATAAGTATGGTGCTGGGCTAACGGTATTGTGGTAATCCAACATCAATACAAATTTGAATAGAATGAAGAGAATACTTGTCCCCACAGATTTTTCAGAATGCGCTCAAACTGCTGCGGACGTTGCCATTGCCATCGCTGTAAAAACCAATGCAGAGGTTTATTTTCTTCACTTGCATGCCCCTGCACCAACAGGAGGACATATGGCCATGCATGGAGGTGGTTCTCATGACGGGCACCAGCACCATGACTGCAGCGGTCCGGCAAGAGCCAGGCTCGATCAACTGGTAAGAGCGGCCGAACAACAAGGTATTTCCGCGAAGCCGGCTTTGGTACTGGACGAAGATTGGAAACAGGTTGAAAAGCATGCAGCTGCATTCTCTATCGATTTGATAGTAATGGGATCGCATGGTGTCAATGGACTCAGGAGGATATTTTTAGGCTCTCGCGCTCTTCAGATGATTCGTCATACAATTCTACCTGTGCTGATCATTAAATCACCCATCCCCGACTTCAAAATCCGAACAGTAGTTTATGTCACTGCCCTTGAAGACAACGAGAAGGAAGCACTTGCGTTCCTAGATCAATTAGCATCCCCGTGGAATGCCACTATCCATCTCTTGCATATTTTAAGCATAACCCTAAACTCCGAGGAAACCAACGTTTCGCGTACGAAAATGGAACAACTCACCAAAGGATTAAAAACCCACATCGAATTTTCCGTTTGCAACGATGAGGCCGGGATAAAAAAAGTGGCAGTGGACTTGGATGCTGATTTGGTTGTATTAACTACTCATGGGGGCAACTCCTTAATCCGCCCTTTTTCATCCGGAATGGCAGAGAAGGTCGCAGCCGAGTATGAAATGCCAGTACTTATCATCAATAAGAAATAAACGTTCCATGCAGAATTATAAAACCCACTGGGAAAACATTTACGAAACCAAGACAGAATCTGACCTTAGTTGGTCTCAACCGTATCCACATACCTCGGTTGACTTCATTAATTTGTTCAAGCTGCCGAAGACTTCCAGCGTCATTGATATTGGTGGTGGCGATAGTCATTTGGTAGATGCGTTGCTGGAGTTAGGCTATTCGGATATTTCGGTGCTTGATATTTCCGCTAAGTCAATTCAACGCGCAAAATCGAGGTTAGGAGAAAAGGCAGCAGCAATCACCTGGATAGAGAAAGATATTGTGGACTTTGTACCTGAACGTAAATACGATTTCTGGCATGACCGGGCGGCCTTCCACTTTTTAACAACAGAAATTCAGATTACAAAATATCTAGCCATTGCCAAGCAGAGCATTAAACCCAGTGGACACCTGGTTCTTGGCACATTCTCCGATAAGGGCCCCACCAAATGCAGCGGCCTAGAGATCAGGCAATACACCGAAGCATCGATGTCCGTACTATTTGCGAAAGATTTCACGCGGATAAAGTGCATAAAAGAAACACACACCACACCTTTCAACACACAGCAGAATTTTGTCTTCTGTAGTTTTCAGCGAACCACAATACCTATTCTATGATTAAAAACAAGAACCTGTTCATCCGCAAAATTCACCGTTACCTTGGTTTGTTTATTGGCATCCAGTTTCTTGGCTGGACAATCAGCGGTCTTTTTTTTAGCTGGAGCGACATAGACAGTGTGCATGGAGACCATCTGTTAAAATCGCCCGCATTTATTTCTGCCAATGTATCAACGGTCTCACCCACGATTGCCATTGAAAAACTCAGACAATCTCAGTCGGTTGATTCCATCCATTCCGTTCATCTTGTTCGTGTTTTAGATAATCCTGTTTATCAAATTGCCTATTTCTCAGGCCATGCTGGCGAGGGCATGCATCACCATATCCATTACGCATTGGCCAATGCGGGCACAGGCGAACTGAGACAAGCATTGACTAAAGATGAAGGACTTGCCGTGGCAAAAGAACAAGTGGTTTCGGGTGCACAAGTAAGCGCAGTGCAATACCTGGATCAGACCGATGGCCACCATGAGTATCGCGAGAAACCTTTGCCTGCATGGGCAGTAAGTTTTAAGAACCCCGATTGCACTGTGTATGTAAGTGCCGAACTTGGAACTTTTCAATCCATTCGCCATGACCAGTGGCGAGTATTTGACTTTTTATGGATGTTCCACACAATGGACTATGCCGGTCGCGACAACTTTAACAACTGGCTATTGAAGATACTTTCCGTATTCGGTCTCCTTACTGTACTATCGGGCTTTGTGTTGTACACCATTTCATCGCGTACCCTCAAAAAGATTTTTACCAAATAAATTCAACCAACCAATATGAAAAGAATTATAATAGTCCTTGCCATTGCACTCGTGTATTCTGTTTCCGTAAAGGCTCAGCTTAATTTGCCACCAGCTAGTACTGATGCTACTTTTAAACAGCAGATTGGCTTTGGGGAGGTGGAAGTAAAATACTCTCGCCCCAGTGCGCGTGGCAGATTGATTTTCGGAGGTATTGTTCCTTTTGGAGAGATGTGGCGGACTGGCGCCCACGATGCTACCACCATCCGTTTTTCGGAAGCTGTGAAATTGAATGACAACGACATTCCCGCGGGTATTTATTCTTTGTTCACCATTCCCAATCAGAACGAGTGGACAATCGTAATCAACAAGGCTACTGAAATGCACGGTACTTCAGACTATGCACAGGAGCATGACCTCGTTCGCTTTGCGGCTAAGCCAGAGAAATCGGCACGCTACTACGAAACATTCACCATTGAAGTAAATGACCTCTCCAAAGACGAAGCTGGATTGTTTTTACTATGGGAAAACACGCAGGTGAAACTCACCATCAAAATGAATGTGGACGAAAAAGTAATGGCCGAAATCAATGACCGCATTAACGTAAAGAAGGAAGACCGTGCAAGTCTTTTCTATCAATCCAGCGCTTACTACTTCAACAACAATAAAGATTTGAAGCAGGCGTATGCCTGGGTGCAAATAGCCAGCAGTAAAGTGCAGGATGCAGGGTATCTTCAACTACAGGCAAAAATTGAAGCAGCTATGAATGACTATGCAACGGCTCTTAAAACATTGAAAGCATCCACCGACCTGGCTACGACAAAAAAACTTGATCAGGTTATCGCGGCAAACGAAAAACTGCGTGCTGAGTGGGCAACTAAAATTGGTAAAAAATAAAATGAGGGAACTTGCATTTATTTCGCTACTTATATTTCTGTCATTTGCTTCAGTGGCGCAGAGTACTGGTGTTGAAAAAATTGACATTGATCTAACGCAAAGCAAACTGGAGTGGACAGGAAAAAAATTGGGTGGTGAACATTATGGAACAATTCAACTTGTTTCCGGTTATCTCATATTCACAAAAAAGAAACTAACCGGTGGCACCTTTGAAATGGACATGGCCAGCATTACTTGTGTTGACATTACCGATGCGAAATCAAACAAGCGGTTAGTTGATCATTTGAAGTCGGAAGATTTCTTTTCTGTAGTACGCTTTCCTACATCAAAGTTTGTCATCACCAAGGTAGAACCGAAATCAACAAACGAATATACGGTGACAGGAAATCTAACCATTAAAGGAGAAACAAATCCCATTACGTTCACAGCCAATGTCAACAGTATAAATAATCAAACGGTAGCCAATGCCGCGCTGACGTTTGATCGAAGTAAGTACGATGTGAAATTCGGTTCACAATCGTTTTTCGAGAACCTTGGCGAAAAACTTGTTTACGATGATGTCGATATGATTGTAAAATTAGTAATGCTTTCAAAGTAGGTACGAAACTTTAACGCTTTTTATGATGGAACATCAACACAGAAATCAACAATTCACTTGCCCTATGCACCCCGAAGTGGTGAAGGACGCGCCCGGAAAATGCCCTAAATGCGGAATGGATTTGGTTTCAATTTCAAATTCAAAAGGGGGACATTCAGGACATCAGCATCATGCGCAACATGAGAGTAAACATGAACATCATCACACGAAAGTTGAAAAACATTCGGAGCATGAGCACCAACACTCAGGTCATTCAGGCCATGCTCACCATGCCGGAATGATTGATGACTACAAAAAACGATTCTATATCGTCCTTGTACTGACCATACCGATCATGGCGCTTTCACCCATGATTCAACACTGGCTTGGTGTCGATTGGATGTTTACAGGTTCGTTATATGTGCTCTTGTTGCTTTCGTCTATTGTTTACTTCTATGGCGGATGGCCCTTCCTCATTGGCTTGAAGGATGAAGTGAAATCAAAATCACCTGGCATGATGACACTGGTTGCAGTAGCGATTACGGTTGCCTATGTGTACAGCGTGGCCATTGTGTTGGGTTTAACCGGTATGGACTTTTTCTGGGAGTTAGCCACGTTAATTCTCATCATGCTGTTGGGGCACTGGATCGAAATGAAATCCATTATGAGTGCATCGCGCGAATTGGAACTGTTGGTGCAACTCATGCCCTCGGAAGCGCACCTCATTCATGGCGAGCAAATCACGGAAGTGAAGACGGAAGACTTGAAAGCGAGGGATATTATTCTCATTAAGCCGGGTGAAAAAATTGCCGCTGATGGCATCATCACGGAAGGCAGTAGTTACCTGAATGAATCTATGCTAACAGGTGAATCGAAACCGGTGGAGAAGTCGAAAAGCGACAAAGTAATTGCAGGTTCCATCAATGGAAACGGATCGCTCAAAGTAGAAGTGTCGCACGGAAGTAAAGATTCCTACCTGGCTCAGGTAATTAAACTGGTTCAGGACGCACAACAGAGTCAATCCAAAACCCAACTCCTGGCGGATAAGGCTGCGGGTTGGCTTACCATCATTGCCCTGCTGTCAGGTGCATTAACATTTATTGTCTGGCTAAGTATTGGTAAAGACCTGGCTTTCGCGATGGAGCGAATGGTTACCGTAATCGTAATTTGCTGTCCCCACGCGTTGGGCTTGGCGGTTCCGTTAGTTGTTGCACGTTCAACTGCCATCAGTGCCCAAAGCGGGTTATTAATCAAGAACAGAACGGCTTTTGAAAATTCGAGAAAGATTACTGCGCTGGTGTTTGATAAGACCGGTACGCTCACGCTTGGTAAATTTAGTGTGGTAAGGTATGATTCATTAAGTGATTCGTATAATCGTGATGAAGTTCTTGGTATTGCCGCAGCGCTCGAACAAAACTCCGAACATCCTATTGCAACGGGCATCGTGGAAAAAGCGAAAGAACTCAAACTTTCGTTGCCTGCCATCAGCGACTTCAATGCGATCACAGGCAAGGGCATACAAGCCATGTGGCACGGAAAGATTGTAAAAGTAGTGAGTCCGGGATACCTAAAGGAGCACAACTTAAGTATACAACTACCGCCATCAAGCGAGGCGGAGACAGTTGTGTATCTATTGATCGAAAATAAAGTAACAGGTGTAGTTGCATTAGCGGATGAAATCAGAAACGAATCACCTGACGCCATTAAAACACTGCGTGCCAACGGCATCAAAACACTTTTGCTCACAGGCGATAACAAAGAAGTGGCCAGGAAGGTAAGCGAATCACTGGGGATGGATGGCTTTATGGCCGAAGTACTTCCACATCAAAAGTTGGAAAAGATTAAAGAACTTCAGGAGAAGGGTGAATTTGTAGCCATGACTGGCGATGGGGTGAATGATGCACCTGCGCTGGCACAGGCCAACATCGGAATTGCAGTTGGTTCAGGATCGGACATTGCTGCGGAAACGGCTGGCATTGTATTGGTGAACAGCAACCCGAAAGACGTAGTGAATCTTATTTTGTTTGGAAAAGCCACGTACAGGAAAATGATGCAGAACCTTGCGTGGGCTACTGGCTACAATGTGATTGCCTTGCCATTGGCAGCGGGCGTGTTGTACAATTTTGGGATCATGCTCAGTCCTGCAATGGGTGCCGTATTAATGAGCGTAAGTACCGTGGTTGTAGCAGTTAACGCACGAATGTTGAAGGTGTAAAAAGATCTTACGTGAAGCACATCCAAATTTTTGAAGACCATGCCACCTTCATCAGTCCGGCTATTCATACGGATCAGCACAAGCACCATGCCCTTGAAATAATTGTCAGTGTGGATGGTGTAATATATATTCAAGATGCCTTTGGCAATTCTTTGGCTTCGCAAACTGTATTAGTATTGCCTGATCAACTCCATCAAACTACAACCACTGGCGAAGCAGCCTTTATTTTTATAGAGCCAGAGTCTAACCTTGCAAAAGCAATTCTCACCACATTTAAATCCACTCAATCCATTCAATCCATTGAAGGCAGAATATCAGAAGCGGATAGAAAAGCGTTTGCTGGGGGTAGCATCCCCACATCACTCACAAAAACAATCGAATCTGTCAACCCAATTGACAACCGCATACAAAGAGCTACCGACTTTATTCGTTTTCATATAACCACACATGAGTTTAACCTGGAAATGCTGGCAGAGGTAGCCTGCCTCTCCGCCAGTCGCTTCACGCATTTATTCAAAGATCAGGTCGGTATCCCGCTACGCCCTTTTATTCTTTGGTGTCGCATGCGCGTGGCAGTCACCTCGGTGCTTGCAGGAATGACGCTTACTCAAGCCGCACACGAAGCGGGTTTTTCTGACACCGCGCATCTGAGCCGCACCTTCATGGATATGTTCGGGGCTAACCCCTCTGCGATTTTGAAATAATAGCCAGTTTATTCAAGCATAGCCATTTCTTTCTGGGGATTTTGCAAAAAAATCTTTGGCTATGAAAAAACTTTTTCAGTATTCAATATACCCGGTCTTTATGCTGTCTGCTTCTTTCTTAATTATCAGGTTGATAGAAAGCGGCACCAACCAATATCTCGCCACCGTGCCCATTATTGCATTATTCGGTTTGGTAGTATTACTGCTCGAACGCTGGTTACCATTCGAACAAAATTGGGTGGATGGAAATGATTGGAATCTCGACTTTACGTATTACATCATCAATTATCTCATTAAAGTTTCTGCCCAATTTGCTCTTATCTGGCTTGCCGTTTGGATACCTTTTCCCCAATGGTTTCCAACCACGCTACCGGTTTGGATACAAGTACTGCTGGCACTCACCATTATCGACTTCTTTTTATTCGTTGTTCACTGGCAAAGTCACCGCTATCAATGGTTATGGAAACTCCACGCCATCCATCATAGTTCGGAGCGCCTCTACTTTCTTAATGGAGAAAAGCGGCACGCCCTTCATCAGATTCTGGAAGGCAGCCCCGGAATAATCTTATGTCTTGTAATAGGTACGCCCCAATCGGTAGTGGTTGCCGCGCTTGCTATTCTTGCCATCAATATGATGATGCAACACACCAATTTAAATTATAAGGCTGGCGTTCTCAAGAGGTTCTTTTGCGTAGCTGAACTCCATCGTTGGCACCACCGTGCAGATTACAAAGATGCGCAAGTAAATTATGGCGCATGGTTAACTGTATGGGATCATATTTTTAAGACAGCGTACGACAATCCAAAAATTTATGAATCCAAGGGCATTGGTGAAATTGGTATTAAGGAAGAACCAAATTTTCCCAAATCATACTGGAAACAGTTTTTATATCCATTCAAGTGAATATGATGTACTCACTTTTGAAGCAGATCAAATAAGGTGTCGATTATCTTCCGGATTACATTAGTGGCGACTCCTTATTTGATCAGCTTCTTTAAACCTCGTGATATTGAATGCCATTTGATAAACTCCAAAGCACTTGGAGAAAGTATGAGAAATAATCAGGTGTTAAAGACTCATACTTTCTCCAAGAGCTTTGGAAAGACTTTGATTTTACTATGCTCAACGTTACAGACCATTTCACCACCAAGCCAAAGGTAGGCCTGTTGCGCAACCTTTGTAAAGGGTAATACGAGTGACGATCGTTCTTTTATTTCTTCATGGAATCGTCACCCTTGACAAAGGCCGCGCAACAAGCGCAATTGGCGGCTTGTCGGAAAAAATGGTTGGGTGTGTTCTACTTCCTAACCTCGATCAAGCACAACTTGTACATCTCTATCAAGGTCTCCAGGTCGGCACTTTTTTCTGCACTTGGAGAGGGTGAAATAGGTACGAGTATTTCTATATTCCTAGTGTTATGTCGAAATCCTCCCTCTAATATATTATGTCGGTTTCTTACCGGATATTCAAGAGTTTTACCCTCGCTTTGAAAATTCATATTCAGCAGACCCAACGCACCATGGACCTCAGTTCGACTGGTTAGTAAAAGACAATCTATAGAGTCATGTTGATCCAAAATTGAAAAGATGTCATTCAGCAAAATCGGATACAAATGTTTGTCCTGCGCTTTTTCAGCCAATCGATAGCATTTCAGTAGCATATCAGTTATACCAATCTGCTTGGATACAAGGAACTCCTTTCTCTCCTCAACAGCGCTCTTTCCTGCATGGTGTTTAAACCTGAGCCCATAAACATTTTCCATCACTGGCCAGAATCTATTGTCCTTACCGGAATAATAAAACGGAAATTGAAAGTTCACGGACCTTGTAGGAAAGGTGCCAATCACCAGCGTCTTAGCGCCCTTTGGGATAAAGGGTTCAAAAGGATGATCTATGCAAGTATATTTCCACATATTATTTTAATCTCTCATTAATCATCGGTACTAATTTAGGCTTATGTCGGAATATGCTTGCAAGGAATTTCCGGCATAAACGGTTCCCCCTTCCAGTCGTGCCTCCTTCCAGGAACCCCCAATTATTCCGTTCCTCCTTGCGCAAATTCCTTCCAAAGCCTTCGAGTGCACCATAATTAATTCTCACGATTATGGAAAATACAAAAGAAACAAGACAGTATCAGGTAGCAGAAATTCAGCTCACCTACAAGTCGAACGTCAAGCCATCGCAACGTCCCAAGATCAACAGTTCAAGGGATGCCCACAGTGTATTGCAAGAAACTTGGGATAAGACGAAGATTGAACTTGTAGAGCAATTCAAAGTAATGCTTACAAATCGCGCAAACAAGGTTCTTGGAATTTTCGAAGTATCAACAGGAGGAATTAGCGGGACTGTAGCTGATCCAAAACTAATTTTTGCAGCCGCGATCAAAGCGGCAGCATCAGGGATCATACTAAGCCATAATCATCCTTCTGGCAATTTGCAGCCAAGCCAAGCGGATATTGACCTGACCAGAAAGATAAAAGAAGCTGGCAGATTCCTGGAAATTCAATTACTTGATCACATCATAATAACCAGCGAAGGATATTATTCCTTTGCTGATGAAGGGCTCATATAGGGCCCTTTTTTTTGACTAGGCCGCTAAATTAGCTAGCTTTCTAAGGTCTTCAATAAAAAGGTTCGAAAATTGTACAGGGAGGGCGACAGAATAACGAAAGCCTTCTCATTTTCATGAGAAGGTTTTTTATTTTGTTCTCATTTCAGCCTTTCAAACACTCTTTAAAATTGGACAAGCCTTCAGTCAGCATAATAGTTACAGATAACTTTAATCAAAATGGTTTATCTTAGAGTTCTCCATTTTTCTAACTTTAAAATATAAAAGGCTAATATGAATACATTGGTAATTGACAAGAAGAAATATGTAGTGGTGGGTCAACGTGAGTACGAAAAGCTTTTAATAAAGGCCGCTGAAAAAAAAACGACCGCGCGTAAGTTAAGTTTAGCTGAAGGCAAAAGGCTCGCTAATAAACTTATCGACAAATGGCACAAAGAAAAGTAAGCGTCCTCGACAAGGCTGCTGAAGAGGTTGCATTTGTTGCTTACTTCATTGAATTGAAAGGCCTTCCTAAAACAGCTAAAAAATTTGTAGCCGAATCCTTTAAATTTTTTAAAACCCTTGGTGATCCAACTATAAAGCACAAACCCTGTCATTTTCTTGAATGGAAAGAAGAGGGTTATCGTTGTGCGAATTTCAAAAAGAAATATGTTGTCGCTTATCTTGATACTGAGGATGAAATTATTATTTGCGACTTCACGCTTCAAAAACTGCTTTCAGATTAGGTTTTAAACTCTTCTTTCCAAACTCACTCCTCTCCTTTCAATCTCCTTCAACAATTCCCTGTACATGTTTAATGCCTCTGCTTTAGCTGATTCATTATTTACTTCAAGATTGGCACTAAATCTTTCTAGCAAATCAAAATAGAAATCTATGGTTTCGTTAGTATCATCAACTAGCCCAACATGATTCAAAATAACAGAACTTAAATCGGATTGGAAGTAGGCATCATCGAGACCTATGGTTCTAAGCACGCCAAAGAATTTGTGGCTTTTAAGTTCTTCTTTTATCAGAATCAGGATAAGGCTATCTTCAACAGGAAGATCGGCTAAAGAGATATCTATTCCTTTCATAAATATTTAAATATTGATTATGTAAATAAATATAACAATAAAACGTAATTAAATAACAATTAAGTAATTTTTAATTCTTTAAAAGATAATTTATTACGTTTTAAAATAATGTAATTCACTAATTTACAAACACTTAGATTTACCCAAACAATTGCTTTCCGTTAAGTATGGCTAAATCTGAACCTCGAGAATACAACAGAATTAAAGTTCTCCTTGCAGAAAAAAAGAAGACCAACAAAGAACTCGCAGATTATCTGAAAGTCAGGGCAGGAACAGTATCACGCTGGTGCACAAACGATAGCCAACCAAACATTGCCACTCTTTTTGAGATCGCTAAATTCTTGAACACCAAGGTTAGTTCACTTCTGAATGAATAATAAAAAAACCTTCTCATGCTGCGAGAAGGTTTTTTATTTGATACCACTTCACAAAATCAAATTACCTACTCCGTCTTCAACCCATCCACTGAATTTGCTTTCACTACCTTGCTGATCTGCGTTGATATGGTAAGCAGCAATACAACAATTAATATAATTACAGCTATGCTTGTACCTGTAAAATCAACAGGCATATGGTACTCGTATGAGGTATCAAAGATAAGTTTAATCAAAGTGTAGCTGACTGGTGCCCCAATAGTAAGTGCCACTATAAAAAGTAAGGTATACTGCCTATAGATGATTACTGCAATGTGCTTTAGCTCTGCACCCAAGACCTTACGAATGCTGAATTCTTTTAAGCGACCTGTTACATTCAGTTTTACTAAACCGTATAAGCCTAAACTGGCAAGGGTTATGGCTAGTATGGCGATGACACGCCACACTACGCCATGTATGTTTATCTCGCTGTAATAACTACCCCAAACATCTTCCTGATAGCCGCCTTCAAAAGGTATTTCCGGAAATAGAACTGCCCAATTAGACTGCATGGCATGGTAAACTTTCTGCTCTGCATCATCCCTGACTTTCACCGTTAGGAAATGATATTCATCCTTATCCATTACAGTGAAAAAGGTAGGTTGTATTTCTCTGTAAAAACTGTAACTATGAAAATCAGCTAAAACACCTACAATTTCATACTGTATGCTATCTAACCTGAATTGCTGACCAATAGGATTTGTCCACCCTATATTTTTTACGAAGTACTCATTAACCACTACAGCTTGCTTGTCACTTCCATCAAAATCTTTAAAGCCGCGCCCTTCTTTCAAGGTTAAACCCATGGTCTCAAAATAACGCGCGTCAACCTTTAGCTGATCGGCTTCGTATTCGCGATCCGGAAAATGTAGAACACGCGTAATGTGGTTCTTACCCAGGTGATGTGCCGAACCTGAAATATGAATAACATCGGGCTGCTCAGCCATCTTCGCTTTTAATTGTTCGAAGGCTGCAGCATTGGGGACAGCGGCATACATGGTTTGAAACTGGTTATAGCCCCAACCACGTGCTGCCATGTAACGACTATTTTGTGTAAACATGACAGCTCCTGTAATAAATACACAAGCCAGTATCAGTTGTAAAGCTAAAAAAACCTTTGTGAGCAGATTTTTCTGACCGAACCTGACAGCACCTTTGAGAATACCCACAGCCTGAAATTTTGAAATGTAAAAAGCAGGATAGGCACCAGAGGCAATGGCCGTTAATAACAAGATAATCGGCAGGTAAATCCATAGGTTCTTGTCTGCGAAACTAAAATCCATGCTAAAGTCCCATAAAAACTCAAAACCCGGAATAAAGAAAGTATAAGCCAACACAAGACCGAAAAGCAAGGCGAAAAAAGTCATTACCACATTTTCAGATAAAAACTGAATAATAACGGCCAGTCTATTGGCACCAATAGATTTTCGTACACCAATCTCTTTTAATCGCCTGGCAGCTGATACAATGGCTATATTGATAAAGTTGAAGCATGCCAGGACAAGCATAAATGTTCCAATGACGATCATATACACTACTGATGAATAATTACTCTTAGTGCTTCGAGAAATATCATCGCGAATGTACTCAGACTGCTCATGTAAAGTAGCCAGCGGCTCAAAGCCAAAAGATGAAATGGCCCAATCTTCATCCACAGCTTTATTTTGAATGCTGCGATATTTATCCATACGCTGCTGGATCATCGTTACATCCTGAGGATCTTCTACCTGTATAAACGTTGCATTAACCAGGGCACTCCAATCGTGCAGGTTATATGCTGTTTCTGCGCTTAGCAAATTTTCAAAGTTGATAAGGAAATCAAATTGGATGGTAATGGACTTTGGAAAGGCTTTAGCTACGCCACTTACTTTAAACTCTTTGCTTACATTATTATCAAATTTTACAAGCATGAGCTGACCTACGGGATTTTCATCACCAAAGTATTTCAGTGCCATATCTTCACTTAAGATTATGCTGTTGATATCTCTTAAAGTATTGGCAACTCCCCATTTTAAGGGGAAGGTAAACATGTCTAAAAACTCAGGATCAGTAAACCTGATACGCTCATGAAAAACATGATCATCCTTCTTAACAATAACATGACGATCCTCCACGCGACAAACTTTTTTCACCTGTGTAAAATCATTTCTCAACATCTCACCCAAGGGTCGCGGGCTTACTCCAAACTGCTGTTGCTTACCATCCCGGTTAGCAAAAAAGGTGGTGAGGTAGACATTATTTTTATTTTCATGAAACTGATCTGTGCTGTAAGTCCAGTTAGCAAAAGCATAAACAAAAATGGAAAAACCAATAGCGATAGAAAGCCCAACCAGGTTGATAGATGAAGTCAATGGGTTTTTCATCAAACCTCGAATGGAAACCTTTAAGTAATTTTTAAACATGGGGTATTGGTTTAGTTTTTGAAGAAAGCTTGTGTTGCGTAACAAGTTTGGTCTGAGAAGCTTGAACATTTCTAACCAATACAAACGCTTTGCTTTGCCTGGCGTATATTGTTGCAGGTTATCATAGAAGACTTCTTCCATGTCACCTTCAATCTCTTCTATATAATCTTCTCTTACAAAAAAACGTAAGAGTTTTAAGGGAAGCCTTGGCGGTGCTATTTCCTTTGGCTGACTCATATAGTTTTCAGTTCGTGCGCCAATTCAGGCATGGCTTCCCATAACCCGGCTCTGATATCTTTCATCTCTTTTAAAACTTTGTGTGCGTAAGAAGTTGTTGCATAAATACGCTTACGCTTCCCTCCTCTTTTTTGTGTAGCCTCTCCAAATTCAGAAGTAAGAAAACCTTTTTCTTCCATGCGTTTCAAGGCAGATTGTATTGAGCCAACGCTGAGTTTCTCTTTCAATCTGGATTCAAGCTCACGCTTAATCTCCACCCCATAGGCATCCTGTTGTAATGCAGCTACAGCCAGCAAAACCAGTTCCTCAAACTCGCCAAGTTTTGTTTTCTTCATAACTCAGGTATTATTCGTAATTGCAGTTAATATAGTTACACAATATTAGTCGTAATTGCAGTTATTTTTATAAAGTATTGACATTCAATACTTTAATTTTTAATTTGAAATTTTAAATTATGCTTAAGCTATTTTTACCGAAGTCATGGTAAGGGATCCCGCCTGTGCCTTGTCGTTAAATAAAGAGACTTCTTCTTTCGCGCCTTTTAAACCAAGCACATATAATAAGGGCAGGTAATGATCTGGAGAAGGAATAGCCAATTCAAAGGCCTTACCTTGTGATGTATAATTAATAAGTGGCTTGTGATTACCCTCTAAAATGTACTCAGTCATTTTAGTGCGTGCCTCTTGTGCCCAATCGTATGCGTAATTGTCCACATTAAATTTATCCCAGGCAACCATGCGCAAATTATGCACCATGTTACCGCTGCCTATAATCAACACACCCTTTTTACGAAGCGCTGATAATTCTTTTGCCAATTCATAATGATATTGCGGACCCTTGGTATAATCTAAACTCATTTGCACCACAGGCACATCTGCCTTCGGATATAAATGTTTCACCACACTCCAGGCACCATGGTCCAATCCCCATTTATGGTCAAACTCTACTTCGGTGCTTTGTATCAATCCTTTTGTTTCGGCTGCGAGTGAAGGACTACCCGGAGCAGGATATTGCACTTCATATAAGGCTTTTGGAAATCCACCAAAGTCGTGGATCGTTCTGGGTTTTTCCATTGCAGTAACTAATGTACCCTTTGTTTCCCAATGCGCTGAGATAACCAATATAGCCTGAGGCTTAGGAATGCTTTTACTTACTGTGCGGAATCCCGTTACAAATTCATTTTCTTCGATAGCATTCATCGGGCTGCCATGCCCTAAAAATAAAAGTGGCATTTGTTCGCTGCTTACCAATGATTGTTCTAGTGTAGTGAGGGCTTGTGCTTTCATGCGTATACCTGTGAGGCCAAGAACGGCTGCCAATTTTAAAAAAGTGCTTCTATTCATGATGTGAAGGAGGCTGCCTTGTTGCCATTATGAAAGTATAAACAATATGCTGATAAAAAAAGTGCCCGTATGGGTAGAAAAACATACCCTGTAGACGGTATTTTTCTCAAATACCTCGACAACTGTTAGTATGATGAACAGCACTACACTAATTTGAGAGCATAATCATTAGTATGAAAATCTCAGTCGTCATTGCAATAGTACTACTTAGTTTTTACGGTCATGCACAAAGCCCTGCGGGTATTTGGTACTTTGGTCAAAATGCAGGCGTTGATTTTTCATCAGGAAGGCCAGTGGCCATTACTGATGGGCAGTTGAATACAGAAGAAGGTTGTGTGTCTATCAGTGACAACAACGGAAGGCTGCAATTTTATACAGATGGTGTTTCAGTATGGAACAAGCAACACAAGTTCATGCCCAATGGAAAAGGTTTGGTAGGCTCGCCTTCCAGTACTTCCTCGGGTGTGGTTATTCAACATCCCGGTAACGCTAATTTATTTTTTCTATTTACTGTTCCAGCGATTGCAGACTCTGCCGGATTTCGTTATTCCATGGTCGATATGCAATTGGACAGCGGACGAGGTGATGTTATCGTCACTCAAAAAAATATTAAACTACGCAATCCTGTAACTGAAAAACTTACCTCTACCCTGCACCGTAACGGCAAAGATTATTGGATATTACTACACGAATGGAATAATGATGTATTTGTTGCTTTTAGAATAACTGCTGAAGGTCTTGACCCTACGCCTGTACTCTCTAACGCAGGATCTATACATGAGGGTACTACGCTGAACACACAAGGCTATATGAAAGTAAATCCCGATGGTACCAACCTTGCACTAGCACTAGAAGAAAGTAATGTCATTGAAGTATTCGACTTCGATAATGAAAGTGGCAATGTATCAAAACCGATCAGTATGTCTTTGCCAAACGGATCATACGTATATGGTATAGAGTTTTCTCCTGATGGTTCATTGCTTTATGTATCAGCAGCCGGAACAGGTGAAATTTTTCAATACAATTTACAGGCAGGATCTGAAGAGGCTATTCGTGCCAGTGGTGTACGCATTGGTAAAACTAATCCATCTGCCTGGATAGGTGCTTTACAAGTAGCCATTGACGGTAAAATTTATTTCACCGTTTATAAAACCCCTTATCTAGGTGTTATTGAAAAGCCTAATCAACAAGGTATTGATTGTGGATTTAATCAGCAGGCAGTTGAGTTAAAAGGAAAACTTTCTACGCTGGGCTTACCTACTTTCAGCCAGAATTTCTTTTATAAAAGTGTAAACAAAAAAGTGGAGTATTTCAATGCTAATAATGTTGTAAAAGGTAAGGCAATTGTATTGCGCAACATCCTCTTCGACTTTGCAAAAGCAAGTCTTAAAACAAGTTCTTATGCTGAACTTGATAAAGTTGTTGCTGCCATGAAAGCCAATCCGTCTTTGAAAGCAAAAATCACAGGGCATACAGATAATATTGGGAATAAATCATTTAATATCACGCTATCACAAAACAGAGCAATGTCGGTAGCAGCATATTTGAAATCGAAAGGCATTGCTGCTAGTGCCTTGATTACTGAGGGTTTTGGCAGCGGGCAGCCTGTGGCTGGTAACGATAGCGATGCAGGTCGTGCGTTGAATAGAAGAGTGGAGATTACCTTTGAGTAAGAGAATTTAGAAGCTAGATGCTAGAAGTTAGAAGCTAGAAGCTAGAAGTTAGAAGCCAGAAGTTAGAAGCTAGAAGCTAGAAGCTAGAATTAATAAATAATCGCTTTGCGAAGGTGATAATTTAAAAGAGTAAAGTGCTGTTCATTTTCAAATCTTCAAATTCTCAAATCAATCAACGAATCAGCACATCAACGAATCAACACATCAGCGAATCAGCTTCCAAACTTCCCTGCCTGATAATCGGCATAGGCTTGCTGAATTTCTTCCATGGTGTTCATCACAAAAGGTCCATGTGCCACTAAGGGCTCATTGAAGGGGACTGCGTGTCCAAATAAGATGATTGAGTCCGATAAAGCTTCAATTACCAAATCTTCTCCTTCATTGCTAAACTCAACCAATTGTAGCATGGAGGCTTTTACATCATTAACAATTACCTCACCGCGTATCATGTAAAAGAAGATATTTCTTTGTGCAGCTACCTTAAGTGCTAGGGAGCTACCCTTTGTCAAATACAACGTTGAGATGGCAACATCACTGATTGTTTCAAAGGCTGGTTTTTCCTGTTGCCACGAACCTGCAATAGCCTGAGCCTCTACCCCATTGGCCAACTGAACAACTGGTATCTCATGTTTCTGCAGGCCTATGTATTTTGGTGTTGTCATTTTATGTTTTGCCGGAAGATTGAGCCACAATTGCAAGATCTCTAAGGGGCCACCTTCTTTCTTAAACTTTGATGAGGATACCTCTGCATGGATTAAACCACGCCCCGCTGTCATCCATTGCACGCCTCCTGCTTCAATCACACTTTCGTGTCCGGCAGAATCCTGGTGCATGATATCGCCATCTATAATAAAAGTAACGGTCTCCATGCCCCTGTGTGGATGCGGGCCAAAGGGCAAGCCATGATTGTTAGGTTTATACAACTGAGGACCATGATGATTTAAAAACAGAAAGGGGTCAATCTGCGGTAAGGAAGATGACGGCAAGGCATTATAAGTGACTAAGTCAGCAATGGGTGTGTAGCGTGCTTTGTGAAGCGCTTTTATCTTTCGCATGAGCATACAAATTTCTGCTGCAAATTGCGACAAAGCTTTTTACCTGCACTTGATGTAGATTAAGAAATTAAATGAATTTACCGTTGCAGGACAATGGGATCGGAATCCACCTTCGGAAATAGCTTGAAATAAGATAAACGTGTTGTGATCAATTGCTTGCGTTTGCTTAGTACAAATTGTCCTTCCAGCAAGTCTGCATGGGTTAATAACATGGAGAAAGTCATAATACTGCCATCGGGTTCTTTGTGTATGTACTTAAAACCTGCTCCATCGGCAAATTCAGACAACTCCCCTACCACGGGATACTTACTGGCATCGCGGTTGCTCATGGACACTTCTATAAAATCGCGCTTGCTGTCCATCGTTTCTTTGATGATGGCTACTCTGGCATAATTATCCTTTTGTTCTACGGTGCGCGATATTTGCTTTCCGGTTAGCCAGTGTCTTTTGCTTTTGGTAATAACACAAGAAACTGAATAAATACCTTCGACTGGTTGTGCCGCTGTGCCATCGCGGTGCAGGTAGCGATGGATCATGTCTTCAAAACTTACCTGTTCATGCTGGAAACGCTTGGAGCCTGAGAGTTGCGCTAACGCACTGGTGCTGATAAACAGGGTCAGGAGAATGAGGGTGGGTCGCATATACTTATTTCTTATACGTAAAATCAAGGAATTGGGTATGAGCCAAATTTACTAACTAACAAATCATCGTCCCTGCGGAGACGATGATTGGGCGAAAAATCTACAAATCAGCACATCAATACATCAGCACACCAAAAAGATTGCTTCGTCATCCCACCCATACCCTACGCTTCATTCCTCGCAAGGACGAAATTCTCAGCTTAAAAATCATCGCCCCTACGGAGACGATGATTGGGCGAAAAATCTACAAATCAGCACATCAACATATCAGCACACTAGCACATCAGCATCTCAGCACACCAACCAGATTGCTTCAATCGTTCTTCCCTCAAATCCCAGCAACGATTTCGCAATGACGTGGGGTGTTTTTATTTCAATCAACGAATCTACACATTAACGAATCTACACATCACCGAATCAGCACATCAGCACTAAAAGTCAATATCCGCATACTGTCCTTTAATGCTTGTCCGGCAAGATAAACGGCTACGCAGTGCACTTGGCTTAAAAGTAGAATTACCCAATAACATACGTACACATTCTTGTATACCCTCCGTTATCGATGGATGCGGATGAACACATTCTGCCAACTCTTCAATTCCCTTATCCATGGATATCAGCAAAGCCACTGCCTGTATAGCACTGGATGCATGATTTCCAACAACCTTCATGCCGAGTATTTTCATATGCTCGTCATTGGTAACTAAAAGTTTGATAAAACCTTGTGTATTGCGTTTGGCAATAGCCCTGGGGATACAACTATAATCGAGTGTTACTACTTTATAATCAATACCCTTTTCGCGTGCCTGCACTTCATTAAGTCCTACCCCTGCTACTTCAGGACTCAAAAACATAATGGTGCTGATATTTTCGTAAACGAGTTTCCGGTCTGGCTTACCAAAGATTCTTTCTACTGCATAACGTCCTTCCAATTCTCCTACATTCACTAACGAGATGTCGGCTGTTAAATCGCCAACAGCAAAAATATTGCTGATGTTGGTTTGTGTATCGTTATCTTCAATGCCACGCTTGCTGATATTAATCCCTACTTTATCATCCCACAAATCTTCCAGGTTAGGTATACGCCCTACAGACACGAGGGCTTTTTCAACATTGAATACTTCTTTGCTACTGTCGTTATATTCTAACTCATACTCTACACGACCGTGCTTAACTTCCATGCGTACGAGCCTGGAGTTACGGTGAATTAATACACCATTATTCTCCATGTTCCTTTCAATGACTTTCACTACATCATCATCTTCAAAGGGCAGTATCCTGTCACCTTTGTCAATCAGGTGAACTTTGGTTTTACCAAAGCCGGAGAAAATGGTAGCATACTCGCAGCCAATAACACCGGCACCAACAATCACCATACTTTCAGGGAAGTCGTTTAGCTTTTCGATGCCCTCGCTGGTCAATACAATTTTTTCGTCAATAGGCAGTTCAGGTAAATAGCGTGGTCGGCTGCCGGTAGCTAATACAATGTACTCTGCATAAACCACTTCCTTTACGTGTCCTCGTGTAATTTCTATTTCATGCTGACTGATGAGCTTGGCGCTGCCTTCTTTGAATGACAGTAAGGTTCTGCCATTCATGTTGCGCAACATATCCATGTGCTCGTCCAGCATAGACTTGCGTTCTTCTACAGCGCGCTGCACTTCTTCCTGAATTTCTTTATAATTAATGCTGGGCACCTGAAGGTTAAAACGTTTTAAGTTTTTGCGGAATGAGGCTGTTTCGCGGGACAATTCCCACCAGGTTTTAGAAGAAAGCGCTCCGTTAGTTACACCTGCGCCTCCTACCCTGTTCTTTTCTACCAATAAAACCTTTTTCTTAAAATCGAGGGCGCGCATAGCGGCTGCGTAGCCTGAGGGGCCGGCTCCTATCACAACCAGGTCAAATTTTTCCATAGATTAAAACCTAAGACGTTTCAGCCCTAAGGTACGAATAGGCAGGAAGGACAGAAAGATTTTTCGCTCACTTTTTTGGAGCATGGATGCCCCCTACCATGCAGCGTACGCTGCCTCCACCATGCGTTTCGATGGTTTGAATGTTTATGGGCAGCAAATCAGCGAATTGCGTAATAGCATCTATCTGACCAGGTATAAGCGTGTTGAAAGCCTGTTGAGACAAGAGTACAAAAGGCTCGCCCTTCTTGTTTTTTACCTCCAGCATATTGCCAGCAAAAGATTCCATCTGAGCATAGCTGATGGCCACTACCTTGTGGCCGGTATTTGCAAAGGAGTTAAGAATTAGCTCCTGATCCTCATCTTTCCGAATCGCATCCAGACAAAGCACTACAAATTTTTCTCCTACACACATCAGCACATTAGTATGATAAATGGCCTTTCCGTGCTGGTCTACTGCATCGAAAATAAGAAGTGCATAGCCTAAGCGTTGCGCAATCTCCCGGGCTAAGCTTTCATCTGTCCGCTCAGATCTTGAAGCGTATGCAATTTTATTAACGTGATCGAATACCAAACTCCCGGTACCTTCTACCACTCTTTTGTTTCTTTCCTCTGCAGAGAAATCGATGATGTCTTTAATAACAAATTTATCCCTGAGCATTTGTACAAACTCCGGCCTTCTTTCATGCCTCCTGTTTTGTGTGAGCATTGGGTAAAGGAGCAGTTTGCCATCCTCGTGTACGCTCATCCAATTGTTGGGAAAAATGGCATCAGGCTTTACCGGGTCTTTGGTATCTTCAAAAACAACCAGTTCAATATGGTTTTCCTTTAATAGATTAACCATGGCATCAAACTCCTTTAGTGCCGTATTGTGCACATTGGCCTGATCAACAGCCGTTGATCGCTGAAAAGAATTGGTAGAAGCGGTTTGTTCATTAAAGCCAAAGTTAGCCGGCCTTACCATAAACAAAGAATGAGGAGCCTGTTGAAATAACATGGCGCAAATATGCCAAAAGACCATCATTATTTAGCTATTTTTGGAATTGTGATAATCTATTTCAAGCGTAAAATTGATCGCCCTTATCCAAACTATAGCCAATGCCGGAATAAAAGACGGTAAATCAGCTTCAGAGCGAAGAGGAATTTTACTGTGCAATCAAATCAACCTAATCTTATTTGGTTTGGGTTTATTCCTAAGCATTTTTTACTGGATTTATTATCCGCCAAACATTATCCGGTACCTAATCCCAGCCATTGGCGTACTAGGGCTTTTCTTTATTCTACTAAACGCCCTCCGTTATAATAATGCAAGCAGAATAGGTACTAGTCTGTTTGTGCCCTTTGCTACTATGGCACTCTCCCTGTATTCAAAAAATATTTATTACGAACAGCAGATCGACCTGGATTATTTTACTTTCCGCTTCATTATACTTGGTGCCTCTATTTTACCAGCAGTACTGTTTTCAACCAGAGAGAAATTCTATCTGCTCCTATGTTTGATACTCAATTTCACATTACTACTTGCGCATGATCCACTGCACACTGCTTTTGGTGTGGGCTATGCTGCTCAAGGAATTGATTTACAAACCTATAACTTCGCCAATGTTGTTATTGGTGTTACCTACTTTGTATTACTGGGCTCGGTGCTCTTCTTAAAAATAAACCTGGAGCGGGCAGATCGGAAAAATTTAAGACTGTTGGATGATGTCCAAAAAAGTAACGAAGAACTTATTTTTAAGAATAATGAAATAGAGGCGCAACATCAGGAATTACTGGCACAAAGTGAGAAACTGGCCATCAATCAGGAAAAACTTTTATCCGCTAACAGAATAATCGAGGAGCAAAAAGAACTACTCTCCAGAGATAACAAAAACCTGCAAACAGAACTGGTAGAGAAAAATCAGGATTTATCAGAAGCGAATGCTGAGCTCATTAAATACAATAACGAGTTAAGGCAATTCTCTTATACAATTTCACATAACTTAAGAGGGCCTTTAGCAAGTTTACTAGGTCTGGTTAGTTTATTTGATCAGAAATCGTTGAGTGGTGAAAACCTGACCATCGCTAACCATATTCTTGAGTCTGCACAAAGGCTGGATGGCATCGTAAAAGATCTAAATAAAATCATCGATATACGAAATGATATTTTTAAGATCAGACAAAAAATTTCATTGGAAGATGAACTATTACTTATCCAAAATGTATTAAAGAAAGAGTTGAATCCTGATCAGAGTATTATGGACATCTCGATAAATGCTTGTCCGCATGTCTACTCTGTCAGGCCTATGGTTCATAGTATCTTGTACAACTTAATTAGTAATGCCCTTAAGTACAGAGCTCCTGAGCGGAAAGCCCTCGTAAATGTTAGGGCAAGTCAGAATGATGAATACTACATATTGAGTGTAGAAGATAACGGGCTTGGTATTGATCTTGAAAACCATCGAGACAATCTGTTTAAGTTATACAAAAGATTTCACTACCATACCGAAGGAAAAGGCATAGGTTTATACCTGGTTAAATTGCAAAGTGAGGCCTTGGGAGGATACGTAGAAGTAATGAGTGAGCTTAACCGTTTTACAAAGTTTACAGTCTATCTGCGTAAACCGGAAAATATTGAAAGACAATTATTGTTCGATCAACCCTACGCAAAAATATTTTTTGATGCCAGTATTAACGCCACAGGTATCATTTGGCAGGGACCACTTACCAGTGAACAGTACAGAGATGTATTTATAAAAAGTCTGGGCTTCGTCAAAGCCTTCAACACCCCAAACTATATTGCAGATATTTCAGCGCAAGGCGTTATTGCCGAAGCTGATCAGCAATGGATGTTCAAGGAAGTAATACCCGAGGCAATTCAATTCGGTATGAGAAGAATAGCCAGTGTAAAACCTGATATTAACCATGAACTCATCAAGAAATATCTTGAAGGGATTAACAATACCCTAGAAAAACAAGGAGCGACATATCGCATGTTTGAAAGCATGGATGCTGCCACCCATTGGATGCGTGAGTCGAATGAACTAGAGCTCAATAAGAAATAGCCATATGGAAACCCTAAAAGAACTGGATCGTGATTTACTGATTTTCTTAAATAGCCTGCATGCACCCTGGCTTGATCCGATTATGTTCTGGACTACCAAGACTTTCTTTTGGCTTCCTTTATATTTATTTCTTTTATATCTGATCATTACTAACTACAAAAAGAAAAGCTGGATACCTGTTATTGGTATTGCTCTTACCATACTATTGGCCGATCAGATTACCAGTGGTTTGATGAAACCATTTTTTGAAAGACTACGTCCTTCGCGAGAGCCAGGTCTGGAAGGACTACTGCACCATGTTAACGGCTACAGAGGTGGTAAATATGGCTTCTCATCCGGGCATGCAGCGAATACCTTAGGAACTGCTACTTTCTTTTTCTTGCTTTTCAGAAATAAATACCGCTGGATAGTTTATCTTTTTATCTGGGCTGCATTTATGACCTACACACGGATATATCTTGGCGTACACTATCCGGGTGATATAATAGTGGGCGGTACTATTGGCATCCTTTGCGGATGGACAGGATTTAAAGTGCAGGCTTATTTAGAAAAACGCTATTCAAAAATTTAGGGCAGGCTATTTTAAAAAGTTAGCATGGTTGAATACAAAACCACCATACTGAAGTTTGACAAAAAAGGAGAAAAGACCGGCTGGACCTATATTGATGTTCCTGCAGATGTGGCAGAACAATTAATGCCCAACAATAAAAGATCTTTCAGGGTTAAGGGTAAATTAGATCGACATGCAATTAAGCAGGTAGCTTTAATTCCTATGGGCAATGGAAATTTCATTATTCCTGTTAATGCTGAAATGAGAAAAGCCCTTGGTAAAAAAGAAGGAGCGCAAGTGCTTGTATCTATTACGGTTGACAAGGCTGCCTTTAAGTTTGATGAAGATTTTATTGCTTGCCTGGAGATCGAGCCCGAGGCTTTAAGCTATTTTAAAACACTAAGTGCTTCGCATCAAAAATATTTTAGCAAGTGGATCGAGAGTGCCAAAACAGTTGAAACAAAAGTGAAACGCATTACCTTGGCTGTTAGCGCACTAAGTCGTGAAATGGGTTATTCTGAAATGATTAGAGAAAGCATGGCTAAAAAAATGTCATAGAATCTCCTACAGGTTCATCAAGCGCTTTACATACTTACCAACAATATCAAACTCAAGGTTTACAAGATCGCCTTCTTTTAGATTTTTAAAGGTCGTGTGCTCGTAGGTATATGGTATAATTGCCACGCTGAACCCTGTAGTGGAAGAGTTAAAACAGGTCAGGCTTACACCATTAATGCAGATTGATCCTTTCTCCACGGTTACATTGCCTAAAGCCGCATCGTATTCAAAATCAAATAACCAACTACCGTTTTCATCTTTAACACGCTTACACATTCCGGTTTGATCAACATGCCCTTGTACGATGTGCCCATCAAAACGACCATTGGCAAGCATGCAGCGCTCCAGGTTTACTGTATCTCCCTGAACAAGCTTGCCTAAATTTGTCTTTTTTAATGTTTCATCAATGGCCGTAACCCAATGGCTATGGTTTTCAAGGGCAGTTACCGTAAGGCACACCCCGTTATGAGAAACACTCTGGTCAACCTTTAATTCATGACTAATCGCGCTTTCCATTAAAAAATGGTAGTTACTGCCTTCCCTTCTGATCTCCTTTACACTTGCCGTTGCTTCAATTATTCCTGTAAACATATGCGAAATTAGTACGATTTAAGCTTTTTAAAAATATTTTGGTTTATAATGTAAACCAGTTTATGTTTGTACCGTTATTACGATTATGGAAAGCGAAAATAAAAACCTTAGTCCTGAACAAAGCCTCGACATTATTGCCAGCATGATAAGGCAAACACAAGGAAATGTGAGCAACAGTAGCTTTTATTTTTTATTGTGGGGATGGGTGATTACCCTCTGTAATTTCGGTATGTACATTTTATCGAAAATGTATTCACCACAACACGCAGCCTTCATTTGGGCACTTTGCATACCCGCCTGGATTATTACAATGATTTATGCCGGCAGGCAAGATAAATCCAGGGCGATCACTACCCATTTAGATAAAATCAGTATGTGGCTCTGGATTGCCCTGGGCATTACCATTCTGCCTTCGTGGATATTTGGTTCCGCTATAGATTGGCGCGTAAATGCCCTTGTGTTAATGCCGGTAGGTATGGCCACCTTTGTATCAGGCATTATCATTCGTTTCAAACCACTTTTGTTTGGTGGTATCACGTTTTGGATTGCCGGTACCTTGTGCTTTGTTGTTTCGCCCCTTGATCAATATCTGGTTGGTGGAGTTGCCATGATCTTCGGTTATTTGCTACCTGGTTATATGTTGAGAAGTAAAAACTAAGAGAGCATGTTGAAAGAACTTGATCCGCTTCTCCATTCACAATTACGCTTAGGTATTATGTCAATACTCATGAGTGTTGAATCTGCTGAGTTTACTTTTTTGAAAGAGAAAACAAATTCAACCGCAGGCAACTTAAGTGTGCAACTCGATAAACTTTCGGAAGCCGGATATATTTTGATTGAGAAAAGCTTTAATGGTAAAAAACCATTAACCACTTGCTCAATTACCAAAAAGGGTATTAAAGCATTTGAAGATTATGTGAATGCCTTAAAGGATTATATCAAAAAATAAATTTTTTTATGTTTTTAGTTTATAAAATAAACCAGTTTACAATTATGAAAAATCTATTACTTCTCCTCCTGATGCTAAGTGTTCAAGAGGTATTCGCACAACGTGCTGATGTATCCGCACACTGCAGGCAAGAAATGAAAAAGCTGGCCTATATGGCAGGCGATTGGAAAGGCGAAGCCAGTGTTCGCAATCAAAGTGGTGTAATCAAAGTTATACAAACAGAGCACATTGAATTCAAGCTGGATAGTCTTGTGTTAAGTATTGAAGGCATAGGCCGTGAAGGAGATAAAATTACTTTTCACGCTTTAGCAAATGTTCATTTTGATGTTGCCAGTCAGGCCTTTCAATTTAAGTCGTATGTAAAGGAAGGCTATAGCACCAATGCCTATTTTAAAATTATTGGCGAGAATAAATTCGAATGGGGTTTTGATATTCCATCCGGTGGTAAATCGCGCTACACCATTACACTAAATCCTGCTAACAAAACATGGTATGAAGTCGGTGAATATTCACGCGATGGTCAACAGTGGTTTAGTTTTATAGAAATGAACCTTACTAAAATTTAAGACTCCGTTCAATTATAAATTTCAAATTTCAAATTCAATATTATATGACACTTGATCAACAGCGTGAAGAATACAAACGCAGACGCTTTCTTGCCATGCCTCTTGCCGGCACTATCGTATGGATCTTCATCGGCATTGGCAGTGGATTCGTTAGCCCTACAGGTCAAGTCTGGTTAACTTTTATTGGTACAGGCAGTATTGCCTATCTCGGCATTATGCTTTCTAAACTCACCGGTGAAAATTTTACAGATAAGAACAAACCTAAAAATACGTTTGACGCACTCTTCTTTTATACCGTGGGTATGTCCTTGCTGGTATATGCCATCGCTATCCCCTTCTTCATGGTTGATTATACAACCTTACCCTTCACGGTTGGCGTGCTGGCCGGACTCATGTGGCTGCCGATGTCATGGATTATTCGACATTGGATTGGGCTGTTTCATGCCATTAGCAGAACGCTTTTACTGGTTGCTGTCTACTTTCTCTTTCCTGAGCAACGCTTTCTGGCTAGTTCCATAGTTGTAGTCAGTATCTACCTGATTACCATCGCTGTGTTAGAAAAACGTTGGAGAACAATTAATCAAGTTAAAACATCTCATTAATCAAGCATATGAAAACTACACTTATTGTTTTAGGTCTGTTATTTTCTTTTAATGCCATTAGCGCACAAGAGGAACTCACCAAACTTCTTTATCGTGCTTATCTGGTAAACGATGCCGGCACGCAAGCAGAAGTAAAGCAGGTTGAAAGTAAACACAGGGAAATAGTAAAAGCTGATGTTAAAAATAAAGACAAACGCTTTACACTGGCTTTGATTCAATGGAGTTTGTTAAATGCCAGTATGCGAACCCAAGACGAA
>VFQM010000715.1_pt1 | contig 34428 bp, 26 predicted proteins | sample 3512391 | NCBI WGS metagenome assembly VFQM01 (sample SAMN10412369, study PRJNA504923) | tailings metagenome | isolation source: Replicate 1 from Balatoc abandoned mine | place: Philippines
TCCAGCCCCGACAACTTCATGTAGTTCTGCTTAGGCATGGTTTTCCTCCTCCTCTAGTTCTGCTTCGATTTTTCGGGGTTGAAATTCAGTTGCCATCTTGGCCAAAGCCCGAATATGATCCGGAGTCGTGCCGCAGCAGCCACCCAAGATGTTTAGCATTCCTTCTTTCAGGAAATCTCTCACCTGATCTGCCATTTCATTGGCTCCCTGATCATAAGCTCCAAATTCATTGGGCAAACCGGCATTGGGATAAGCGGATACATAGAAGGGTGCATTTTGGGACAGCACCTTCAAATAAGGCCTCAATTCCTTGGCTCCCAAGGCACAATTTAACCCAACAGAAAGCAAGGGGACATGTGAAACCGAAATCAAAAATGCTTCGGTCGTCTGTCCGGAAAGTGTTCGGCCCGATGCGTCGGTGATCGTTCCCGAAATCATAATCGGAATTCCTCCCTCCTTAGGATCAAGCGGAATCCCTCGCTCTTCATATACTTCCTGCACCGCGTAGAGTGCAGCTTTGGCATTGAGTGTGTCAAAAATGGTTTCGATCAAAATAATATCCGATCCTCCATCCAATAACCCTCTGACTTGCTCTGAATAGGCTTCGGCGAGTTGATCAAACGTGATGGCCCGATAGCCTGGGTCATTCACATCCGGAGAAATGGAAGCAGTACGATTGGTTGGGCCGATTGCACCTGCTACAAACCGGGGTTTGGAGGGATCTTTCGCGGAAAATTCATCGGCAACCTCCCGGGCAAGTTGGGCGGATTCAAAATTGATCCGATACGCCAAATGAGACAAAGCATAATCTTCCTGAGCGATAGTAGTCCCCGAGAAAGTATTCGTCTCGATGATATCCGCACCTGCCTCCAGGTATTCCCGATGTATGGCTTTAATGATATCCGGTCTGCTCAGCGAAAGCAGGTCATTGTTTCCTTTGAGCGGTTTGGGGTGATTGCTTAATTCGGGAGTTCTAAAGTCTTCTTCCTCCAACTTATAGCGTTGAATCATGGTGCCCATGGCTCCGTCCAGGATGAGTATCCGCTGTTGGATTGCTTGGAGTAGGGTTTCCGTTCTGTTTTGCATCTTTTTTTTAATTCAATTCAAAAAGCTAATCGAGCAAAACACGGAGAAAAGTACTTGAGGTAATCTTTTCCGCTCATCTTTTTCCGGCATTTCCGGAACGGGAGTTAGCACCTTGTGATCAGGTTGCTAAGACGTCGCAGGGCCCTTCCCTCGGTCTTTCTCGATAAGCAACTCAAAAGTAAGATCAAATTTTCAATAAATCACCTTCCGAGTTGAGGATCTGAAAACCAATTCAATTTTTTTTTATCCTTTTCTTCAAAAGGGAATCAAGGTCTCACGCCAACCCCAAACATCAAAAACGGTCCAGATAAATATTCGGCCATGGACAACTCACCTAGCCGGTAGTTGCCCAAAGCCATCTCATATCCTCCGGAAACTGTAAATACAAGGTCAAAAAGCTTTCTGGGAGTCATCGGCAGACCATATTCAATCAGGACTTCCGGCTTTCCCATCAATCCAGGGGTAGAGAGATAGCCGTCAAAATTCCGCTTTTCAAAAGCCTCCGGAAATCCGGGTTTATTTCGCTCCAAAATCGAGTAGCGGATATTTCCAAATCCAAACCCTCCCAATGCTCCGATTGCAAAGTTCTTATATTGAAAAAACTTCAGGCCTCCGTTAGCATAGATTCTCAGTGAGTTAAGACTTTGGCTCTGAGATGCGCTTGCCCTTCCTTTTTGGGCTGAGTTAAAAACATCCACTCCGTAGGTTAGGCCACGATTTTGCGCCAAAATCCGCACACCAATATTGCTCGGAGCTCCACTGAAGGGTTCATATCCAAATTTTTCCAACTCACCATTAAGTGTAGTCGGCTTAGAAAAATGCACTCCTCTGATCAGATTGATGGAGACGGCTGCGTCTTTGTAGAGAAAATTCCGATCAGGAAGCGTCAACCCGGCTCCTACACGAATAAAAGCCCCGGATTGGGCATTGTTGAAAGTCTGTCCACCCAGATTCCACTTTCCCTCAAGAGGACTAAAGGAATAGCCCAATTTAGCCATGACCATCAGCGCTTCGGTCCTGCCAGGCAAGTCGAAGTCATAACTGAGCTGAAAGCCGATTTCGGTCAGAAAATCTCCAAAATACTGACTGCCTTTTTGAATATCATTTTCCCGAAATACAAATCCCTGCTTAGGATCCATTAGGAAAGGCTCCAGATTTTGTACTTTCTCGGAGGGAAGCATCTGAAAATTCAAGTAACCCACTCCTAAGGACATGTAGTGGATCAATTGAAATTTCCCCTCCTCAGTCATTGCATAGCCCACATTAAACAGCGCTCTGGAACTTCGGTATTGGATTTCAAAATCATCCAATTCACTGGCTTTGCTCTGATGATGCGAGATCTCCATCCCCAAGATAAAATCATTGAGACGACCCTGATACCCTAACCCAATAGTTCGATATCGATTGGTGATGGGAGAAAGTCCCCGCTCCTCCAGGAGTTGGTTGAATTGCCGCAGCTGTGCGCCCGAAGAACCTGTAAATCCATAAAATGAAGATCGCTCGGTCACTAACCGCTGCGAAAAAACAGAATTAGATGTCAAAAAAAGGAATAAAACAATGGTAATCCGAAGTAGTAGGCGCATGAAGCTGGGGGTAATAGTAGCGGTCAATCACTGACCCCTAGGCAAATTTAGTGCTAAACCTCCCTCATAAAACCCACTCAGGGTTTTAAAAACCGAACAATTTTTTCAAACAAGGCCTCTGGTGAGAAAGGCTTGGGTACAAAGTCATCAATTCCAGCTGCGATGAGATCATCCTTGACATCGTTAAACGAAGCCGCTGTGAGTGCCAGGATAGGCACTTGACTCATAGCCCTTATCCGCTTAGCAACTTCAAAACCATCCAATTCAGGCATCTGCAAATCCAACAAAATCAAGTTGTAGTCTCCCTGTTCAAACTTTTCCATTGCCTCCAGACCATCAGAAGCCATATCGATCTGTTTGGTATTCCACTTTGAGAGGAATTTGCGAATGAGAATCTGGTTGACCATGTTGTCCTCGGCTACCAATATTCGGGCATTTTCCAAGGATCGAGGAGGCAGATTCCCAGTATTACCAGAGTCTTTAGGTGTATCATCGATGAGTTCGATCGGTATCGAAAACTCAAAAATACTACCACCGCCTCTACGTGGCTGTAGCTCAATCTCACCACCATGAAGCTCCACAAGTCGCTTGACAATCGCCAACCCGAGCCCAGTTCCTCCGTATTTTCGAGTGGTCGAAGAAGTCGCCTGGGTGAAAGCTTCAAAGATAGTTTTACGCTTATTATCGGGAATTCCTATGCCCGTATCTTCGAAACAAAACCTGATTTCTGTTTGATTTCGCCGGGTGAGTTCTCTACTGAGTGAGATTTTTACATGCCCATTTTCGGTAAACTTCACCGCATTGGAAAGAAGATTATTAATTATCTGACCCAGCCTCAGCGAATCACCTACGACCAGATCAGGAATACTTTCATCGATCTCTTTGATGATTTTCAGACCTTTTTCGTTTGCCTGGAAACTGTGTGCATGCACGATTCTGCCGACCAGGTTTTTCAGATCAAATGTCGCCTTCTCCAGCTCGACCTTTCCGGAATCGATCTTGTTGAAATCCAGAATATCATTAATCAAGGCCATGAGATTTTCGGCGGAAAACTGCAGCGTTTTCAGATTTTCCATTTGATCGGGTCTTGGATTCTCATCCAAAAGAAAATGAGCCAATCCGATCACTGCATTCATCGGCGTACGAATCTCATGACTCATCACAGACAAAAATTGACTTTTGACTTGAGAGGCTTGTTCGGCCTTTTCTTTGGCCAGCAGGAGTTCCCGCTGTGCTTCTTTCAGCTTGGAAATATCCCGTGCTATGCCTGTATAAAAGCGATGGATTCCGCTCTTGTCCACGGTCATTCGACCATTGGAGCTAAACACCCGATATTCTCCGTTTTTGTGCCTCAGCCGAAATTCGAGGTATTGATTTTGGGAGAGAAAATCCGTGTTTTCGCCTAGCATCACGCGGAAGACATCGAGGTCATCAGGATTGAGAAAGTCAAAAATACTCCGCCCGATCACCTCTTCAGATTCATAATCCAAAAACTGCTTGACATTTGGCGAAACAAAGTTCAAAATGAATGTTTCGGAGAGTGAGAAAATGATCTCGGTAGAGTCCTCTACGAGTCTTCTGTATTTTTCTTCAGACTGCCGCAGGTCCTGTTTGGCCCGGTATTCTTCATGAATGTCTCTTACAATGCTAAGCGCATAAGTAACCTCTCCCTCCTGAACAATTGGCCGGATGGTTCTCTCGTAATATCGGCCTTTAAAGAAAAATTCAGACTCGACGATTTCCTGATGATTAAATACCCGGTCCACCTGCTGAAAAACCTCCTGATACGGAGACAAGTGAGCTTCTTCCAAGGATTTGCCTTCGAAATACTCCCGAGAAAGTCCCCACTTTTCAAAATTATTTCCCTCCGCAACGATATAGCGGCGATCTCTATCCAAAAGGAAAATATTGGTATCCGGAATGTTGGAAGCCAATATGCGATATTGCTCATCACGCTGTTTTTGGATTAGCTCAAGATTTTTGCGATCGGATATTTCCTGGAAGTGTCCCTCATGCATGATGATCTGTCCAGACTCACTAAGCACATCAGAGGTTCGATCCTCCACCCAGACGGCGAGGCCATTTTGGGTAAGCACGCGATATTCTCCCGAAAAGGACCGCACCCCATTTCCATCAGTAGATCGGGACAAAACCTCCTGAATATGAGGGATATCCTCGGGATGAATCAAACTCAAAAAAGAGCGTCTTTCCTCAATAAGTCGCTGGGCATCGTACCCAAATTTGCTGATGTTTTCTGATATGTATTCGATGGAGTAGTTCTGTGTGGGGTTAATTTGGAACAGTACCACCTGGCTACTTTCCACGATGAGTTGAGCTCTTTTGGCCAATTTTTCGCTTTGGTATTTTTCCTCGAGATCATGAAGAATAAGCGAATAGCCGATTTTTTCCTGATTTTCTGATAAAATCGCCTGACAGGTCAATTCAAAAGGGACCAAGTCGGATTGCTTTTTCCGAACAAACCGTTCGGCCTTCCAAAACTTACCCGGCTCCAGGCCATCGGTAATTTGACGCAGGGAATTTTCCTTTTTCCACTGAATCTCCAGCAGCGCTTCGATGGGAGTCCCAAGAATATTTTTTTGATCATGTCGGAGAAAAAACTCCTCTGCTTTGACATTGAGATAGATGATCTCCAGGCTAGTATTGACCACCAAAATCGGATCCCCAACCTGGGCAAGAATCTGCGATTGCAATCTGAGGTAGCTGTCAGCAGCTCGCTTGTGGGTAATATCTGTACAGAACCCAAAGACCTCTATTCCCTCACTGAGAAATTCCTTTTTGCCTTCGATCTCATAGCTGACATAGCGGATTTGACCTGCCTCATCATGCATGGTAAACTCTCCTGAAGTCTGAGTAAGCTCGGTAGAGGCCTTTTTTAGGTTTTGGATAAAGTCCATCCTGCTGGACTTATCGATTCGGTAGATCAGGCTCGAAAAATCCTGTACCAGCGGCTGCTCCCCCATCCCCAAAAGCCTGGAGAGTCCCGCAGAAAAATAAAAACGGTCTTTAAAGGCACTGTATCTCCAAGAACCCGAGCGGGAAAGGAACTCGGTGTACGTCAGTAGATCTTCGTTTCGCTTGAGCTTGCGGGTGATTTGATTGCCCAAGTAAGCTCCTGCCAAAATATCCCCAAACTGCTTCAGAACTTGTACATTCTTTTCGGAGTATCCAAAATCGTCTGGATCAAACTCAAACTGAACGATCCCCAAAAGCCGATTTGATGATATCATCGGAATAAAGAGTAGTCCAACCTGATCGGAGACACGATTGCTACCTTGATTCTTCACAAAAGTAGTAAGCTTGATTTTACCTTCCTCCAGACCATTTCTGAGCTGATTGATCAGGGAAAAATACCGTGAAGTCATCAAGACACCATCGCGCTCCTGACTTTGCGCAGCTGTCCAGGAATTGAGGATCTCGAGCTGCTTGGTATCCCGATTAAGGATCAGGATTTTTCCGTGCTGCGTGCCCAGAAACTCCCCCATCTTCTGGAGAGAGCTTTCAAATTTTGCTTCCAAATCGATCAGGTTACTGTTGATCAATTCGGCTGATATCTGATTGATCAGGTTCTCGATTTCATATCGCTTTTGCAGCTGTCGCTCGGTATGGATAAAATCGGTGATATCTCTTGAGTTGACCAAGATGCCTTGGATCTGTGGGTGATCGAGGAGATTTCGTGCAAAACTTTCCAGAAAATACCGTCTTCCCGTGGGAAGATTGACCCAAAAGTCGATTCCAACTTCCTCTTTGGTAGCATGGATATTTTCCAAGCTTCCATTGACGACTTCTATCACACCAGTCTTGATCAGATCATGATAGTTTTTACCGATCAGATCTCCGGGTAAAATCCCCAGCTTAGCCAGCGTAGAGTCACTCACAAACCGATATGTGCCCTCAGCATCCAAGATCACAATCAGATCGTGACTGTTGCTGAGGATACTCTGCATGTATTTGAGCTCTTCAGTCAATGCTCCACCCGGCTTGAAAACCTCCTCTTTGATATCCTGACCGATGAGACGAATTCGGTTGCCTTTGGCGATGAGATACCTATCCGAATAGCTTGAAGGAAGATTGATAAAAACCCATTCAAAGGGTTCTTTTTGTCCGTTTTTAGTCTCGAGCGATTTGAGCAGTCGACCTTTTGGGAGGTTTCCATTTGCAAAAAAATCATGGAGTTCGAAGCGGAGATTTTCCTGACTGAAAAACTGCCTCCAGTCATCCGACAATTCTTTGAAATGAGTTTCAAAATACGAGTTGAAAAAAATGATTTCATCGCTATCCAAAAGAAAAAGTGGTTCCTGAATCTCGTTGAGAAAATCTGAAATATCGAACTGTACAAAATGACTCATGAACAAAATTAGATCTAGCGGACAGGATTATGGGCCATTCCACGACCTAATATTTAAAAAGAAATTTTTATGGCCAAATAGTCCATTAAGTTTATTTTTGAAATTGAAGAAAATGATTATTTCTGTGCTTTCAATCAAAAAACTCTTTTGAAAAATTCCCGTGTAGGAATCAGATTCCAAAACTTCTAACCTTTAAAAAAAGATGATTTTATCCACTACCAGCCAGCTTGATGGCTACAAAATTGATCAATACCTGGGCATCGTATCCGGCGAGACCATCATCGGTGCCAATGTGTTCAAAGATTTTTTTGCAAGTATTACAGATATCGTAGGCGGTCGGTCATCGGCCTATGAGCAAGTCCTCCGGGAAGCAAAAGCTACCGCTATGTCGGAAATGGAAATGCAGGCAAGGCATTTTGGAGCCTCGGCGGTTATCGGGATTGACTTGGATTATGAAACGATCCGAGACGGCATGCTGATGGTCACTGTGAGTGGCACCGCTGTGAAGGCAACCAAAATCTAAGTAACAAAAACCCTGAAAATCAGGGTTTTTTGATTTTTTCAAGTAGATGAATGGCTTTTGCTTTTTTGAAAAAATGGTCATCTACAATCCCTACCGGGGCTGATTTGCAGCGATCCATGCATTTTGTTTTGATGAGTTGACAGGTTCCTTTCAAAGGTCCATGACTAAGTTCCTCCTTGAGTTCTTTGCACAGGGATTTGGCGCCGGACTTTTTACAATCCGAACCTGTACATACAAATACCAACTTGCGGTGTGCTTTCATCACATTCCGTAAATAGCCTGCATCATCAAAGCGCTCAAATAGGCTCCGTAGGTTCCCAAAGCATAGCCCAATACTGCCAAAAGTACCCCAACAGGTGCCAATGAAGCATCGAAAGCTGAGGCAACAATCGGAGCTGAAGCGGCACCACCGACATTGGCCTGTGATCCCACAGCCACGTAGAAAAACGGCGCCTTGATCATCCAAGCCACTAGGCACATAATCAAAACATGAAATCCAATCCAGAAAATACCAATCAAAAAGAATATGGGATTGTCCAAGACAGCTCCCAAATCCATCTGCATCCCGATAGTAGCCACTAAAACATATAATAACACTGAACCCATTCGCGAAGCTCCGGCCCCTTCCAGATTTCTAGCCCTGGTAAACGATAGAAGTAAACCCGCCGTGGTAGCAATGACTACAATCCAAAAAAAGGTGGAATTCAATGAATATTGATCCAGATCGGGAAAATTGGTACCAAACCATGGCCCCAAAAAATCCGCCCCAAGATGCGCTATTCCCGTCACTCCGAAGCCGACCCCAAAGATCACCATGGTATCTTTCAAACTCGGAATTTTCATGATTCCTTCTCTGAATTTTGCGATACGGTCCCTGAGCTCATAGATCGCTGTGTTGTCCGCTTTGAGGATCCGGTCGATTTTTTCAGGCTTGGCAGCCCAATACAGCAGAAATGCCATCCAAATATTGGCTACCAATACATCCACAGCGATCATTTGGGCAAAAAGTGAAGGACTTGCTCCCCAAACTTCCAGCATCGCGGTCTGATTGGCACCGCCACCTATCCAGCTACCTGCGATCGTGGATAGCCCTCTCCAAAGTTCATCAGATCCGGTACCGGAATAGATCTCAGGCTGAATCAACCCCACCGTCAGCATGGCCAATGGCCCACCAAGCATGATCCCCAGTGTGCCAGCGAGAAACATGGTCAAGGCTTTTGGTCCTAATCGAAGTATCCCCTTGAAATCAATACTGATGGTGAATAATACCAACGAAGCCGGCAAAAGATATCGGGAAGCTACCCCGTAAAGCTTGGAAGATTCACCGGATATCCACCCCAGAGAATTAAACACCGCAGGGATGAAGTAGCACAAAAGCACGGTAGGCACATAGGTGTAAAACTTGACCCAAAATGGATTTTTGCTAGCCGAAGTACCAAAAACAAATGCCAACGTAGCCATCAACAGCCCGAAAACAACGGCATCATTGGTAAAAAGGGCGGTGGTTTCTTCCATGGGTTGTGTTTTTATCCAGATACAACAATACCAACTATTGGTCAAAAGCCCAACCCGATCCTATTTGAGTGAATTCAGAACTTCTACCAATTCCCCCAAAATCATGGCTGTAGCACCCCAGACGATTTCCCGATGCAGATCAAAAAAAGGTGCATTTAGCGTTCCGATCATCGAGATGGGCAGTTGGGCTTCTTTGCGGGTTTCTTTGTTGATCAAATCAAAAACGCTGGTCGGCAGGACTTTAGAAACTTCCCTTTCGTCTGGAACCCAAATTGGTTTCTCCTCCATCAATCCGATCATGGGATAGACAATAAATCGACTCGCAGGAATATATAATTCGGTCAGCTGCCCAATGACTTTGACTTTAGCGGGATCAATACCCACTTCCTCCTGTGCCTCTCGTAGGGCCGTAAATACCAAATCCGGATCCTCGGGCTCCATCTTTCCGCCAGGCAGACCTATCTGCCCGCTATGCACTCCTGGATACGTGGGTCTTTTGATCAAGGGAAATGCGGCATTGCCTTCCTCAGGATAAAATAAGATCAAAACGCTGCTTTTTCGTGCATTTTTGGGAAGTGTAGTCGTAAATCGCCGCTCATCCAGTGGCTTTGGTGCCATCTCATAATGTGCCTTTTTGCCCGGCAAATCCAACGGCAACCCTCCGATTAGCTGCTCATACAGACGGTCAAACTCCATCTTAATTCAGATCTATCGATTTCAGCTTTTGATCAAGATAAGATTCAGGCTGATAATCAGGAGCTTGCTTATCGAGTCGGAATTGAGAAAAAACATGGCTGTCCAGATCAATCATCCAAGCCATTGGTCGATAGCCGTCGTCATCCTGAAAATACCCCAACACCAAAAACTCTCCAGGACTCAGCCAGATTCCCTCCTCAAACATCCCAGATGGCCCCATAAATAACAGCCGCTCTTTCATCCCGTCTGCCCGATACCAGATTACTTCTGAGTCCGGATTGAGAAAGGGGTCGGACAGATTTTCCTGAGCTTCCACTTTGTAGGAGTAAATATCGATGGTTCCATTGCCTTCCGGGTGCCTAAACTGGTAGGGAAAAAGCGGATCGCCTTCCTTGATCGGGTTAGATTCAGGCATTTCCATTGGATCGATCGAATCGGTGCTCACAAATACAAAATCCTGCTCGTCAAAATTCCCCAAAGAACTCGCCCAGTGAGACCTCCAGGGACTTTTTTGGGCTAAAGCCAGGGAAAGTTGAGTCCGGATGGATTCTAGGTCATCCACAGGCATACTTGGATCTAAAACCTTCTCTTCCACGGGTTTGCTCGTAGGATCACAAGCCAAAAGGAAGATCAAGGCCGAAAAAATGCCGAAGGAAGTAAACTTAGTGTAGCTCATGAGGGCAATTTAAGACCTTAAGCTAAGTGATCAATTCAAAAAAATCCAAGTGGGGCAAAAATATATTCTAAAATTTAATCGTCGACTTTCACTCTAAAAGCTGATGCAAAGATGGTGTCTCATTTTCTGAAATTATCCAATTGGTTTACCCTGAAATTTGCATGGAAAAATCTACTACGAGCTCAAAACGCATCATCCAGGTTTAACTTTCATTTTGTTTCAGCCCAGCACAAATTGTAAAAATGGTGAGGGTCAGCCGAGTACGAAAATCAGGACTCAACGGGAAATCAAGCATCGAGTCAATTTGGTCGCCCTGATTTTCAAGCCGTGTTTTGTTTATCTTTTCCCTATTCATTTCTATTTATTGGTATTTTATTTACAAGAATTAAACTTTCATTTTTGATAAAGGAAATTCAGTATTTAAAATTTAATCCATAAATTAACTTTATGGAATAAGTGAGACTTTTCAGGAGTCCATTTAGGAAATCGATTTCCAATACCCACTATCACCATGCACTATCAAGACCACAGTTCACTTTTTTACAATAATCCTATGCCCAATTGGATCTATGAAATCAAATCCATGCGGATTTTGGATGTCAATGACTCAGCTATTGCACATTATGGGTATTCCAAAGAAGAATTCCTCTCAATGACAATCAGGGAGTTGAGACCCGAGGAAGAAATCCCAAAACTAGTACATGCCCACAGTAATATCTCTGAAAAATCAGGCACCATCAGATTTGGTAAATTCAAACATCAAAAGAAAAATGGTGAGATAATCACCGTGGAGGTCTATGGTCACAAGGTCATGTTTCGTGGTCTCGAGGCAATCATGGTAACCTGCCTGGACATTTCAGCTACAGAAAAACATCTGGCTGAACTGGAGATATCTCAGCAAAGACTGCAAGAAGCCGCCACCATCGCCAAGCTTGGGTACTGGACGACCGATCTGATCACCAATGAATTTACTTGGTCAGAGGAAGTTTACCGGATTTGGGAAGTGGACCCGGATACATTTGTTCCGGACTTTGATTCTTTTTTTGAATCGATTCATCAGGAAGACCGCGCCGAGTTTCAGATACTCCAGCCCAAAGCGATTTCTGGACATCTACCCCTGGATTTTGTCCATCGCATTTATACACCTAGTGGCAAAATCAAGTGGGTTCACGAAAAAGGCCGAGTCAAAATCAATGATTCAGGCATAGCAACCCAGTTTTATGGTACGGTACAGGACATTACCGCACAAAAGGAGGAAGAGGAGCATCTCAAATTGCTGGAAAGTGTCATTACCCACACAGACGACATCGTCCTGATCACAGAAGCTGAGCCTCAAGATGATCCGGGCCCGAGGATTATTTATGTCAACGAAGCTTTTACTCGATTGACGGGCTACTCCATCGAGGAGGTAATGGGAAAAACACCCCGCATCCTACAAGGCCCCAAAACCGATCAAAAAGAACTGGCCAAGCTAAAAAAAGCACTAAAAAACTGGCAGTCCTGCGAAATAACCACGATCAACTATAAAAAAAACGGAGAAGAATATTGGGTAAATATGTCCATATCCCCGGTAGCCAACGAAAAGGGATGGTTTACCCATTGGATTGCGATCGAACGAGACGTCACAGAAGAGAAAAACAAACAGCTTCGTAAAGAACTCCAGTCAAAAATCAGTCTCCTTTTTGGACAGAAAGGCGACCTTCAATCCGCCCTCAATCGGCTCTGTGATCAGATATCTGATTTTGGGGACCTGACCCTGTGTGAAGTTTGGGTTCCTGATATCCTCCGCAAAAACCTCCGATTACTTGGCAAATCGACCCGATTGGAAAGTTCCAAAGTATTCTACTCTGCCGATGACCAAATCGAAGAATTGCCGATCGCAGTAGGACTACCCGGACAGATTCTTGCTAATCCCTCCCAACACTTTTGGGATCATCCGAGCATCCAGTCCTCTTTTTTTCGAAAGCAATCCGCCAAACTGATTGACTTAAAATCTGCCTTTGGATTTCCATTGGTTCACCATCAGGAATTGGTTGGTGTCATGATAGTCGGAAGTAGCCGGGAGCAAGCGGGGATTCTGCAATTAAAGCCGCTATTTACGCAGCTTGAGACATTTTTAGGTGCCGAAATCCATCGAAAAAGACTGGAAAATGATCTTTCTCATTTTTTTGAGGCATTGCCGGATCTTGTTTGTCTAATGGATTTTGAAGGAAATTTTCTCAAAGTCAACCAAGCTGGATGTGAGCTTTTAGGCTATTCAGAAAAGGAATTAGTCGGAAGTTTCTTTGGGCACTACATTTTGGAAGATGATCGGGATGCTGCCGTTGCGAAATATTCCAAAATAATGGAAACGGGCGGTTGAATTCTGAAATTTGAAAATCGTGTCAAAACCAAGTCAGGTGAAATCATCTGGCTCAACTGGCATGGCAATGCCATCATGGAGGACAAGCTCATCTATGCAACGGCCAAAAATATCACCAAAGAAAAAAAGTTAAGACAAATAGCCGATTCAGCGTCCGAGCTGGCACTGATTGGCGGATGGGAAATGGACCTGAGAAATCAGGAAAGCGGCGATGCCATGTATTGGTCTCCCATGGTAAAAAAAATCCTTGAGCTCGATCAGGCATACAATCCCTCGCTTTCTGGTGGTTTTGAGTTTTACACACCGGAGAGTTACGGCAAAATCACCGCCGCAGTCAATCTGCTTATCGAAAAAGGCAAAGCCTTTGACGAAGAACTGTTGATAAAAACAGCCAAAGGAAACTTTCGATGGATCAGGTGTATCGGTGAGGGGGAGTTTGTAAATGGTAAGTGCAGCCGGATTTTTGGCAGCTATCAGGACATCCATGAGCGCAAATCACTCGATCTGCGAATGAATGAGATTTTGGAAAGTATCTCCGACTCCTTTTATGCTATGGATGCCCACTGGAACTTTACCTTCTTCAACCGGGAGGCCGAAATTTTGCTCCAAAAGAAAAAAGACGAGGTCTTGGGAAAAAGTTTCTGGGATGTCCTCCCGGCGGTCAAAGGCACCGAGCTGGAGACCTCCTATCGCAGAGTCCTCCAGACTGGCCAAAGCGAGAGTTTGGAATACCTCTATCCTGGTGATGGATGCTGGTATGAGATCAATGTCTATGCTGCACAAAATGGGCTTTCGGTTTATTTCAAAAATATTGATGAACGAAAGCGCGTAGCCGAGGAACTCAGAAAATCCTACCTCGAGCGAAATGAAATTTTAGAAAGTATCGGAGATGCATTTTTTGCTGTGGACAATGATTGGATAGTCACCTATTGGAATCACATGGCAGAAAAGGTACTCTTCAAGACCAAGGATCAAATCCTCGGCAAGCACCTGTGGACCGAGTATTCGGATGCCATCGACTCGGATTTTTACCGCATGTATCATTTAGCCAAAGAAAGCTCCGAGATTGTTTCATTTGAGGAGCACTACCCTACGCTGGGCAAATGGTTTGAAGTCACGGCATACCCCTCGGCTAAGGGCTTGTCTGTCTATTTCAAGGACATCACACTCCGCAAAGCCACTGACTTGATTATTCAGGAAGCGAATGAACGATTTGAACGGGTTACCGAAGCGACCACCGATGCGATTTGGGATTGGGATATCGCCAAGGATGTATTTTATCGCGGTAATGGATTTGAAAAACTGTTTGGCTACGAGCCACAAAAGATCATGCATAGTGGAGATTTTTGGAAGGAGAGCTTTCATCCTGAAGATTTACCCCTACTCCAGAAAAGCGTCGAAGATGCACTAAACTCCCCGTCTATCCATCGATGGGAGCTTGAGTATCGGATCCTGCATCAATCTGGGTACACCAAGACCGTGCTGGATAAAGGCATAATCATCCGAGATGAGCATGGAACCCCCACCCGAATGGTCGGGGCCATCACAGACATCACCTATCGAAAAGAACATGAGCTTGAGCTCAAGCGCCTCAATGAAGTCTTGATTAAAAATATCCATGAGCTGGAGCTCGCAAATGAAGAACTGGAGCAGTTTGCCTTCATCACTTCCCATGACCTCCAGGAGCCATTGCGGATGATTACCAGCTTTTTGGATCAACTGAAGCGAAAATATGGAGAGCAACTTGACGATCGTGCACATCAATACATTCACTTTGCGGTAGATGGGGCTAAGCGGATGAAAAAAGTGATTCTCGACCTGCTGGAGTTTTCACGAGCAGGAAGGGTCACCGAGCCTCATCAAGAAGTGGATTTGATGGAAATCATGGAGGATTATCTTGCACTTCGAAAGAAAATCATCCAGGAAAAATCGGCCTCGGTTAATTTTGACTATCTGCCTAAAGTAAAGGGATATAAAGTGCCTCTTACGCAAACGCTACACTGCCTACTAGACAATGCGCTGAAATACTCCAGGGAAGAAGCCCCCCCGGTGGTGGATATTCGGGTCAAAGAAACGGGAGGATTTTGGGAGTTTTCGATTTCAGACAATGGGATTGGAATTGATCGGGATTTTTTTCAAAAAATCTTTGTCATTTTCCAGCGTCTGCACAATCGAAATGAGCATGATGGCACGGGAATCGGCCTTGCTTTGGTCAAAAAACAAGTCGAGTCATGGGGAGGAAAAGTATGGCTAGAGTCCACGATCGGCAGCGGAACTACATTTTATTTCACTTTGAAAAAATCCTAAAAAAATGATTTTTAGCACTTTAAAATCAACCCAAAAATGAAAACTGTCCATATCCTACTCGTCGAAGATAATGAAGGAGATATCCTACTTACTCAGGAAGCATTTGAGGAAAGTAAAGTGAAGACCAACCTTAGCGTAGCACGAAATGGTCAAGAAGCATTGGACTTTCTGTTTAAGAAAGGAAAGTTTGAACAAGTGGAGAAACCAGACCTGATCCTTCTCGACATCAATATCCCGGTCTTCAACGGGCATGAGGTCCTAAATCAAATCAAATCTGATGATGAACTCAAAAAAATCCCAGTCATCATGTTGACCACCTCCTCTAATCAGAAAGACATTCACAAAGCCTATGGCAATCATGCCAACAGCTATGTGACAAAACCTATAGAAATGGATGAATTCTTGGCCGCACTTCTCAAAATCGAAGAATTTTGGCTTCAGCTCACCAAGCTCGCTACTTGATCAGTCAACCACACTCCCCGGCTCAACTCTTCAAAATAAGTCAAACCTGTCAACTTATGTAAATCAACACTACTGCTAAAAATAGGCTTGCTGAGATCCCGGAGTTAATTTTGACCCCAAATTCGGAGTCTTTGTACTCCACTCCGAAATCCTTCAAAATTCTAGTCAGGAAGTCTAAAGCACCTTGGCTGCCAACTGTTACCCGATGGCAAGTACTCCTCAAGATTACCCATTAGAGAATACCCTGAGCCAGCATCTATCGTCTGCCAGTTCTGGGTCGAATGAGCACCTCAATGATCTGGTGGAACTGACCTGTTCATTCTCCGGATTTCGTCTGTATTGGTTGGAGATTTTTTCAGAGAATAAGAGGACTCCCTTGCTCTATTCGGAGGAATTTCTTGATCAAAAAGTCATTTTAAAGCTTCTGTCCAATCATGTGATCGGTGACCTACGTGACCCGATTCAGCTTGACGTTCAAGAGCTGGAGATGCTTTTCCCTATTGGAAAATTCCCCTTCCAATCGTTGATCGCTATCCCTTTGATTTTCCCTTCAGGCTATCAATTTGGTCTTCTGTTTTTAGCAAGTGATCAAAGTAGAGAATTGAAAATCAACTCCTTGCATCAACTTTCCCTTTTAGCCAAGCAAACATCCAAATTGATTTTTCAGGATTTCCTGCTAAAAAATCAACAGGCTGATATGGATGACCCCAATTCAAATCCAGATCTGATTAAATCACGAGAACTGTACTTTAACTCCATTCAGAAAAACATTGAGCTGTTTGAACTGATCAATCAGACCACCAAGGATGCCATCTACGATTGAGATATTGCTACCGACCGATTGGAGTTTGGAGAGAGTTTCAATTTCAACTTTGGGTACCCTTTTTTACAAAGCAACACCTATTCCAGTGCTTTTTGGAAGTCATTGATCCATCCCGAGGATCGTAAATCGGTCGAGAATAAGCTTGGCCAATTTTTAGCCAATCGCTTAGCCACCCGTTGGGAAAATGACTACCGACTACGCAGGTATGATGGCACGTATGCACTGGTAGAAGGTATTGGCACCTTGATCAGGGATGAAAATGGCAAGCCGGTACGAATGGTCGGTGTCATCCGTGATGTGACAGCCTATAAATCTATGCAATCGATTTTGGAAGACTCCAACACCATCGCCAAGCTTGGCGGGTGGGAACTGGACGTCCATGCTAACAGACTTTCTTGGTCCAAGACTGTAAATACGATCTTTGGAGTCCCTATGGAATTTTATCCTAATCCTGAGTCTTCCCTCCAATTTTACAGAGCAGACTATCGAGGATTGATTCGAACAGCCATTCGGGAAGTGATCTTACAGAAAACTCCTTTTAATCTTGAAGTAATTCTAGTCACGGCCTCTGGCAAAGAAAAATGGGTTCGGTTACAGGGACATGGAGAATTTGAAGGTGACCAATGTCTCAAAGTCCTGGGGAGTATTCAGGATATCCATGACTACAAATCCATGCAAATCCAGCTGGAGCGACTATCTGACAATATCCCCGGGGTGGTTTTCCAATACCAACTCAATCCAGACGGCACCGACAAAATCCTCTACATGAGTAAAGGCAGCCACCGGATCTGGGGCCTGTCGCCGGAAGAATGTGTAGCAAATACCAAATTGGTTTGGGACTTGGTCATGCAGGGAGGAAATGGGGAACAGGTGAAAGCGGATATCACCAAATCCGCCACCGACCTGACCCGCTGGCATAGTACCTGGAAGGTGATCAAGCCTGATGGGACTATTGCCATCATGGAAGGCTACGGCAATCCGCAAAAGCGTGCCGACGGTAGCATCATTTGGGATTCGATCATCCTCGATATCACCGAAAAGGACCGACTGGCCTACCTCCTCCAGCGTACCAAGCGACTGGCTCGTGTCGGCAGTTGGGAGCTGTACATCAGCGGAGTGGATCAATTCAAAATAGTTTGGTCTGATTCATTGAAGTGGATTTTGGACTACCCGGATGATCAGGAAGTATCACTGGAAAGCACACTCGGTATGCTGTCTGAGCAGGATCGTGAAAAAGTGATGCATGTCTTTCGGCGATTTACCGAGGAGGAAATCCACGAATCGATCGAGCTCGAGCTTTTGATCAATCGATTTTATTTGAATGATGCGATTTGGGTCAAACTGGTGGTTCAAGGTGAATACATCAACGGCAAGTGTCTCAAGATATCGGGAAGCGCCCAGGACATCAACTCCAGTAAGCTCGGCGAAATCGAAATCCAGTACCAAAACGCTCTCCTCAATTCCCTGACCGAGGTATTGGGACACTTGTTTGTGGAGGAAAACTGGTCGGATGTCATCGAGGGTGCTTTTAATCTGATCGGCAATACGGTAGATGTGGACAGGATCTATATTTTCGAAAACATTGAGGATCCCCATTCCGGAAAAAAATTCGCCACACAGACATTTGAGTGGGTCGCTCCCGGCATTTCCTCGCAAATGAATAATCCGGAGTTAGAGCGAATAGAAGTTGATGAATTTATCGAAGTCTTCCATGGATTGGAAGAAAACCACCCCCTCATCGCCAATGTATCTGAGATCGAAGATCCAGACCTCAGGGCCATGCTCCAATATCAGGAAATCAAATCCGTGATCATGTTTCCGATTTTCATTGAGAAGGAATTTTGGGGCTTTATCGGTTTTGATGAATGCGGACAGGAGCGGGATTGGAAAGCTTCCGAGGTCAATTTTCTGAGATATTTCTCCTCCAACCTCGAGTCGGCAATCAAGCGGCGAAAAGATAAAATTTCGCTAGAAAACCTTGTTTTTGAAAAATCACGAATCCTTGAAAGTATCGATGATGGTTTTTTTGTCATGGATACGCAGGCCAAAATCAACTATTGGAACAAAGCCGCCGAGACCCTGTTTGGGATCCCCCGGGAGAAAATCGTCGGTCAGGTGCTTTGGGATCGATTCCCCGCCGCAGCTCAAATCCACTACCTGACGGATTACTTGGAATTGATAGAAAAGTGTGCTCATTTTCATGTGGAAGAATATTTCCCGGCATTTGGCAAGTGGCTGGAGATCAATGCTTATCCTGCGAAAAATACCCTCAGCTTGTTTTTCAAAGATATCACGGAGCGCAAAAACTTCGAGGAAGCCATCATTCAATCCCACGAGCGATTTGAGATCATTTCCAAAGCGACACAGGATATTATTTGGGATTTTGATATCGAAAAGCCAAAACTTTACATCAGTGAGGGGTTCAACGCCCAGTTTGGCTATGAACCCTCCGAGGAGCTTAATTCCATGGAAAAATTCATCAATTACCTGCATCCAGATGATCGGGAAAGTATCAAGAATGAATTCACAGCTGCTCTTTTTGGCCTCAGCTCAGACAATAACTTGTCGCTGGAGTATCGGTTTTTGAAAAACGACCAATCCTACGCTCATATCCAGCACAAGACCTACTTTATCCGAGACAAGAATGGCAAAGCGATCAGGGCACTTGGGGCTATGATGGATATTTCGGCTCGGAAAATCTACGAACAGTCACTCGAAAACCTCAACCAAGAACTGGAAGAGAAAATCAGGCAGCTGGCCGTGACCAATAAAGAGCTGGAGCAATTCGCCTACGTGACTTCGCATGACCTGCAGGAGCCACTCAGGATGATTTCTTCTTTTATGACAATTTTGGAAAACAAATACGCCAATCAGCTGGACGATAAGGCGAGGCAATACATTGGGTTTGCGGTAGATGGTGCCAAGCGAATGAAGCAGTTGATTCTTGATCTGCTCCAATACTCCCGCTCCGGAAAAAATGACACTGAAAAAGAAATCGTTGATCTCAATGAAATCCTGCATCAAACGACCCTTTTCAATAAGAAATTAATCGAAGAAAAAGAGGCTGAAATCAGATCCCAACCACTCCCAACGATCAAGACCTACAAAGTACCAATCACTCAGGTCATCCAAAATCTGGTGGAAAACGGAATAAAATACTCCAAGCCAGAGGTTCCGCCTTTGATCCAGATTCAAAGCAAAGATTTAGGAAAAGAATGGTTGATATCGGTAGCAGATAATGGCATCGGAATCCCGGAGGAATTTCACGATAACGTCTTTATCATTTTCCAAAGACTCCACAGCAAAGAGGAATACAAAGGAACGGGCATCGGGCTAGCCGTGGTCAAAAAACAAGTGGAAAGCTGGGGCGGAAAAATATGGCTGAAGTCCAAACAAGGCGAAGGAACAACCTTCTTTTTCACCATTCCCAAGGCTTGATCCTATTCTCAACTGAGGATTTTCTACCCTGATTTTCAAATCAAATATTGCTGATTTGGATGTAAATGGAATTTTCCTGGAGACAAATTAGTTCAAGTTGAGTCCTTCGATGCTAAGATTCCCTGACTTTAAAAAGTCAAGAATCGGTTAAAATCGGCGAAAATTTTCAACTCATGATCTCATACTCCCTTCTTGATTTAGCTATTCTTGCACAAAACGAAACCGCTTCAGCCGCATATCGCAGGAGTTTGGATGTAGCTCAACTGGCAGAAAAATTAGGCTTTTCCAGATACTGGCTTGCCGAGCATCACAATATGCCCCATGTAGGAAGCTCTGCGCCTACCATTCTGATGGGATACATCGCTCAGGGTACTACAAAAATCCGAGTTGGATCCGGTGGTATCATGCTACCCAACCATAGTCCGCTGGTAGTAGCAGAGCAAATCGGCACTTTGGAATCACTCTATCCCGGCAGAATCGACCTTGGACTTGGTCGAGCTCCTGGTACGGATCAGCAGACGGCTTCCGTTCTGCGTCGCGGGAGGCTTGAATCTGTACATGAATTCCCAGCTGATTTGCAAGCGCTGAAAGCCTACTTTTCTGGAGATCTTCTGGATCACGGAGTTCGGGCATTTCCGGCAGAGGGGCTTGAAGTCCCCATCTACCTTTTGGGATCGAGTATGAGTAGTGCGGTTTTGGCTGCACAGGAAGGCCTCCCGTATGCGTTTGCCAGCCACTTTGCTCCTTCACAATTCCTTCAAGCTGCAAATTATTACAGAACAAATTTTAAGCATTCACCTGAACAGCCTAAACCGTATATGATCGCCTGTGTTAATGTGATTGCTGCTGATACAGTCGGGGAAGCAGAATATCTCGCTACCTCATTTTACCAAATGGCTTTGGGGATCATTAGAGGCAGATCCTATCCCCTGATGCCTCCCGTGGAAGACATGAGTCAGATATGGACGCCACAGGAAGCAGCTGCGATCCAGCAAATGATGGCCGTCACCTATATCGGGACTAAAAGCGAAATCAAGGCTGGTCTTGCTAGGTTGATTGAACTCAGTAAAATCGATGAAATCATGGTGACCACTTCTACCTATGAGCATCGCCATCGATTAAAATCCCTTCGGCTGACTGCAGAAGCCATCCAAGAATTAAATGAGGAGTTGATAATGAAGTAGGCATCTTGCCAAAAAATCAATTCAGTCAGGTAAAAGACCCTTTCTTGTAAACTAAAAAAGGCCGGGCAACACCCGACCTTTTCCTGCTCTCAAACCTATTAAACCTATTGTAGATATTCAATTCATGAATACAGTCGAAAAGTAGAAAATGTTTTTATTCCCTCCAAACAATCGATTGCGAAAAATTTTCAAAATTTTATTCGGTTACATTTTTATCCAATTGAATCACAGAAAATCAGGTCATTTCTTTTAAAAAAATTTTTCTAAATCAATCCGTAAATTAATTTTTCAATCAAACAGCCAAATTCCCTATGCCTCATCGCGCCATACCTCTTGCCGGAAAGATATTTGACGGATTTCTCACCTATATGGAATCCTTCAATACCTACACGCGGCTGGCACCGATTTATTTTACTCAACGCAATTGGCCTGCTACCCAACTCAATCATCGACAGCGACTTAGATTGTACAAAGATTTACTTTTCCAACTCGCCGGAGTATTTTCTGACCTTTTGGGCAATGACAGTACTAATCGGGAAATCTGGACTTTGATCCGAAAAGAATACCAAAGCCTCATCCAAAATCGTCCCGATGTCGAGCTAGCCGAAACCTTTTTCAATTCGGTTTTTCGAAAGACTTTTCCCGGAAACCCACTCGATGAGGAGCTGATGTACGTCATGGAAGGCTACAACGCCTGCGAAATTCGGGAAAACTCAGAGCTGCTTCGCACCTATCCTGCTTCGATGGGACTGGAAAAAATCATTCGACAAATCCTAGATGACTATGACTTTGGAGCGCCATTTATGGACCGAGAAGAGGATGTGCAGTTTTTGATCAACGGGGTCAAGCAGGTCATCCTTTCCCGATATCGGGTAGAACCCGAAACAAAAACTCAGCTACTCAAGTCGGTCTTTTACCGGAATAAGGCCGCTTACCTCGTCGGAAGGACTTTTGTAGGAAACAAATGGATGCCATTCATCATTCCATTTATGCACGGTCCGAAGGGAATCTATGTCGACACCTTGATTTTTGATCCCAATCTAATGAGCCACCTCTTCAGCTTTACCCGATCCTACTTTATGGTAGAGGCGGAAGTACCTTCACAGATCGTCGGATTTCTCAAATCGGTCATTCCTCACAAGCAAATTCATGAACTCTACAATGCGATCGGCTTCAACAAACACGGAAAAACACTGCTATATCGTGACTTTCTCCATCATTTGAATCACAGCCAAGACCAGTTTGTGGTCGCACCGGGGATCAAAGGGATGGTGATGACGGTGTTTACGCTGCCTTCGCTCAACATTGTATTTAAGCTGATCAAGGATCATTTCGAACCTCCCAAAACCATGACGCGGCAGGAAGTTCGGGAAAAATACAAGTTGGTTTCACTCCATGACCGAGTCGGGAGAATGGCAGACACGCACGAGTTTGAGCATTTCAAAATTCCGCTTGATCGTGTTAGTTCTGAACTGATGAAAGAGCTCCGAAATACTACGAATTCCCTTCTCAAAATCCAGGATGACTACCTCATCATCAAACATCTTTACACCGAAAGAAGACTGATTCCTCTGAACATTTATCTGGAAACCTGCTCTACTGAAGAAGGAAAAAGAGCCGCTGAAGACTACGGGAGAGCCATTTTGCAGCTGGCACAGGCGAATATTTTCCCGGGCGACATGCTGACCAAAAACTTTGGGTTGACTCGGCAAAAGCGGGTGATTTTCTATGATTACGATGAAATAGAGCTTTTGGAGCACATGAACTTCCGGGAAAAGCCAAAACCCGAAACCTTCGAGCAGATCTATGCTGCTGAGCCTTGGTATGAAATCCAAAAAAATGACGTTTTCCCCGAAGATTTCAAACGCTGGATGATTGGTCGGGCCGACCTGAAACCGCATTTCCTCGAATACCACCGAGATCTCTATGATCCGAGTTATTGGCAGGACTTACAACGAAAAATCCTGGCAGGTGAACTCATGCATGCATTTCCCTATCCTGAGGAAATTCGATTTAGACCTTATGAACCTTCCTAAACCCGCAGTTTAGATACTGTAAATAGCAGAACTCCACCTTTGATTTTATTCTTAGCTGGGAGAAACTTAATTTTAGCCGCACCGGTTAAGACTACCTGCTGATTCACCCATGCAATCCCAACTTATTCATAGCGCCCCGCCGCAACAACGAACCAAGAAAATCATCCTACTCACCAAAGATGATGATGATCGGCCTGTTTACCTTTCCGGCAATTTCAACAACTGGGCCACTCAGGATGCTCGATTTCGAATGAAAAAAATCGAAACGGGTAGGTATGAATTCACCTTTCCGGATTCGGATGATTTCGCCACTGAACTCATATACAAATTCACCAAAGGCGACTGGTCAGAAGTGGAAATCGATCGGTTTGGCAATAAAACGCCAAACAGACATTGGAATGACGAGGAATCAATTCGAACCGAAAAAGTAGCCAAATGGCGAAAAAACTGGCTCCCCTATCGCCCTTCCCAACTCCCTAAAATTCACTTGATTTCCGAGGAATTTGAAATCCCTCAACTGAATAAAAAACGAAAAATCTGGGCACTTCTCCCTCACGACTACGAAACGAGCGCTGAACACTATCCGGTGCTTTACCTTCAAGATGCTCAGAACCTTTTCAACGAAAATGCGGAGTATGGTAACTGGCAAATCGACAAAAAGCTGGCCGTCATGTCAGACTACGGCATCGGCAAGATCATCATCATCGCCGTGGAGCATGCCGAATCCGAGCGCGTGCAGGAATATAATGTAGGCAAAACCCTCCTCGGCAAAGGTCAGGGCAAACAATACATCCGCTTCATTACCGACACCTTGAAGCCCTTTGTAGATCGGACATTTCGCACCAAATCCGAACGGGAATGGACCGGAATCGGAGGTAGTTCGATGGGCGGATTGGTCAGTATCTTTTCCGGACTGATGTACCCGGAGGTCTTTGGCAAGCTGATGATTTTCTCTCCTTCGCTTTGGGTAATTCCAAAAATCAAATTGGGTTTTTTGGACTTTTTTGAGCCTATGGAAACGAGAATCTACCTCTATGCAGGTGGTGATGAAAGTGAAACGATGGTCGATCACGTGAGTAAATTTCGCAAACGACTGATCAAGCGTGAAAGCCTGCAAGGCAAGATGAAAGTCCGACTTTCGATCAACGAGCAAGGCAAACACAACGAGTCCTATTGGAGTGATGAATTTCCAAAAGCCATCGAATGGCTCTTTTTCTCAGATAAAACCGACTAAGCATTTTCTACTATGAATTTTAAAATCAACCCTAAATCGACTTCAGAAAACTACCTGAAAGTCATCCCCGTCCTGAGCACCGAATGGAAATCACTAGAGGAAAATCTGGGCCTTTCGAGCCAAATACCTGAAGCGCTTTTTTCCGGCAAAAAGGATAGCAAGCACATTCTCACCCTGAATCAACAGCTCACACTTTTGATCGGTTTGGGTGAAGATCCAGATGTAAAAACCGTGGAAAACAGCTTTCGCAGGATCATTTCCCAACACCGAAAATTAACCGAGAAAGGGATCTTGATCCAGTTTTCTGATCAATTTTCCGGCTCCTTGATTGAGGCGGCTTTGGTCGGACTCCAACTGGGTGAATATCATCTGGGATTTTATAAAAAAGAGCAACCCGAGTCACTTCAGAAGTTAAAGGTAGAGTTGATTTCCGAAGGAAAAGGACTAAAAAATGCAGTCGAACGAGCTGAAAAAATAGCCTCTGCCAAAATGGAGGCTTTCCGATTAGTCGATCTTCCTCCAAACAAAATAACCCCTGAAAATCTGGCTTCTTGGGCTAAAAACTCAGGAAAAACCTACGGCTTCGAGGTCAAAATCTGGGATGTCAAAAAAGCAAAATCTGAAGGACTGGAGGCATTTTTGGCCGTAGGGCGAGGGTCAGCCAAAGATCCGAGATTCATCATCATGGAATATCGTGGGCCAAAAGCAAAATCTCATTTCGGCTTAGTTGGCAAAGGAGTGACTTTTGATACGGGCGGATTGAACATCAAGACCCAGGCAATGCACCACATGAAGTCAGATATGGGTGGAGCCGCTGCCGTATTGGCCACCATGCAGCTCGTCGCAGATCTCAAGCTTCCCATCGATCTGACTGCGATCGTCCCAGCTGTAGAAAATGCCATCGATAAAGACGCCTATTTGCCCTCTGAGGTCATCGGAAGTCATGCCGGATTGAGTATCGAAGTGGTGGACACCGATGCTGAGGGTCGATTGATTTTGGCAGATGGGCTTTCCTATCTCGTAAAAAACTACAATCCAGATCAACTTATCGATTTGGCCACTTTGACAGGCAGTGCGATCGGGACTTTTGGCTACGAGTGTGCGGCACTTTTCTCCAATGATGGGGCATTGTCTCATGGTCTTCAGGCGGCCGGTGAAGAGGTGGGTGAAAAGTCTTGGCCTCTTCCACTTTGGGAAAACTATGGAAAGGAAATGGATTCCGAAATTGCAGATATCCGCAATTACCACGGGAAACCTTTTGCCGGAGCGATCACCGCTGCCAAGTTTTTGCAGGCGTTTACCCATGAGCATCCAGCTTGGGCGCATTTGGACATCGCGGGAGTGGCTTTTGGAGATTCTGAATTTGCAAAAGCCAAATCGGGAACAGCCTTTGGGGTTAGCTTACTTCTGAGGTATTTCGAAAACCAACTCTAAAATTCTTTCCGGCAGATGTTCACATTTGCCGGATTTTTTTTGACCTTAAGAAAAAAAACTGGCCTACCATGAGCACAAGCAAAACTTTTCTATGCGTTTCCAACTATTTCAAAGGCAACGCTTTTTTGGCTTCACTAAAAAAGCAAGGAAATCGGGTTTTCCTGATCACCACAGAGCAACTCCGAGATAAGCCCTGGGCCCAGGAATACATCGATGAGATTTTTTACATGCCCGGACAGGATTTAGACTGGGATATGGACTTGCTGCTCAAGGGTGTAGGCGGATTGATGAAAGAGCATAAAATCGACGCGATCGTGGCTTTGGATGATTATGATGTGGAAAAAGCCGCATTCCTTCGTGAACATTTCCGGGTACCGGGTATGGGTCAGACTACCGGAAGGTATTTCCGCGACAAACTGGCCATGCGACTGCGAGCCAAAGATGCAGGAATTCGGGTTCCAGCATTTTCTCCTCTTTTCAACAATGACGAAATCAATCAGTTTGCAGATACGGTAGCTGCGCCTTGGGTGCTCAAACCTCGATCGGAAGCCTCTGCCCATGGGATCAAAAAAGTACATTCCAAAGAAGAACTTTGGCAAAAAATCGATGAACTGGGTGACAATCGTATCTATTACCTCGTTGAGCAGTTCAAGCCCGGCGATGTCTATCATGCCGATGGACTCCAATGGCAAGGAAATACACTTTTCCTGACTGTTTCTAAATACTTGGCTACACCGATGGAAATCTCCCAAGGCGGTGGAATTTTCAGATCTGCGAATATCAACTATGGCTCTGCTGATGACAAAGCGATCCAAAAAGTAAATGCCGCCATCATGAAGGCTTTTGGTCTGAAAAATGGTGCTTCCCACACCGAATTCATCAAGTGCCACGAAGATGGGGAAATATACTTTTTGGAAACTGCCTCGCGAGTCGGAGGTGCGCATCTTGCAGAAATGGTGGAAGCAGCGACAGGCGTCAATTTATGGGCTGAATGGGCCAAAATCGAAGATGCAGAAGCGAAAAGAACGAACTATTCCGCTCCAAAATCGAGCAAAAACTACGCAGGGATAGTGCTCACACTTTCTAATTATGAACATCCCGACCTAAGCAGTTTTGATGATTCGGAGGTTTATTTCCGAGTTCCGCTGGAATACCATGCCGGATTGATCGTGAAGTCTGAAAACCAAAAACGGGTGATGGAATTGTTGGATAATTATGCAGAGCGATTCGGTCGAGAACTCAGTACATCAGCCGAAGCACCCGAGGTGAAAAAATTTCATTGAGCCAAAATCTCTCGATTCATGTCTCCTGCATCTCAAATATAATTGCTAAAACCTCTCCTCAATTCCCAACCCAAACAGAGCAAAGTCGTACTTCACAGGGTCAATTGGGTCGAATTCACGGAGGCGTTCAGTAAGCTCTAGAGCAGTTTGCCAATCGGTTTGTTTACGGGTGATCAATCCCAGCTTTCGTCCTACCCGATCTACATGCAGGTCACACGGGCAGACCAATTGGCTCGGTTGGATTCTGTTCCAAATTCCAAAATCCACCCCCCGATCATCGGTTCTTACCATCCATCTCAGAAACATATTGATCCGCTTGCAAGCTGCTTTTCTTGCGGGAGTAGCGATATGTTTTTTGGTCCGTGAAGGTGCTTCAGGAAGGCTGAAAAAGTACTCATGAAAACGGGTCAAAATAGACTCCATCGCATCGATTTGTCCGGTTTGGCCAATCATAAAGGCATCTTCCAAACTCTCAAATTGGCGGTAATGCCAAGCCAAAAAATGGATAAAGTAGAGCGTATCGACATCGTTGAAGGTGCGATGCTTGAATTTCAGCAAAGGGATCAAATCGCTCTCTTGATGATTTAGAATAAAATCATGAGGAGCATTATCCATCAGCTCAAAAAGCTCCAAACACTTGTTGATGATTGTCTTCCGTTGACCCCAAGCTAAAATCGCTGCGAAAAAGCCTGAAATTTCGATGTCTTGCTTTTTAGAAAATCGATGAGGAATGGAGATCGGATCCATAGTAATAAATCCCGGCCGATTGTATTGATCGACTTTTTGATCCAAAAATCCTTTCAAATCTTGCATCAGAGAGCCACTTTCACTTCTCCGCCTTGCGTCCCGTCAAACCACTTGAAAAACAGTTCATTCTCGTTCTTATAAGCCACATGCCAATCAAAACACTTGATGGTAGTGAGGGATTTCAACTGATCCAAATCCGGGTCATAGAGGCAAATATCAAAATCAGGCATTTCTTTGGTATCGAGCGTATTCCATTTTTCCAAAATAAACCCTTCCTCGATCACCCTGACTTTATTACCAAAAACATGGTCTGACAAAACTGATGGAACACCGTCTTTTCTCCGCAACTTGAATCCTGCCGGTCCAAACATGATTTGCTTGAAAACCTTGGCTTCTAAAAGGTCATTGGAGTAAGGCAATGGTTCCCAATCAGTTTCCTTCAATACTACATTTTTTCCCTCAGGACGAAATCGAGTCAATACTTGAGAAAGCTTTGAAAACAGAAAAGTCAGTCCGATGAATATCAACCCAAAACTTGCCAAAATGGGATAAGAAATCACAAAAATCGCATTCCAGATGAATCGGAACACATGGTGAAAGAAGAGTTGGACTTGATTCATTACGGTAATCTAGCCCACAAAGGTAGTCCCACAGGGAGACAATCCCAAACTCGGTAAGGTTGACAAATAAAAACCTGCCGAATTCGTGAATTCGGCAGGTTTTTATTTTTCCGATTCAGTCGAAAATCAATATAGAATTTCTACTGGAAATCTAGAATTGACTGCTTTCAGCTGGTCAAATGCAGCTTGGGAAAGCTTCACGACCAATTTGGAATTATCTCCAGTTTCGGGGAGTGTACCGACTACCCGAGCAAAGATGGTAATGTCATTTTCTTCATTTTTGACCCGAATGATACTGCCGACTGGTGCTGTGCGATGAAGGACTAAATATTTTTTATGTGTCCCAGTCCCCTCAATTACCTCTGCCAAGCCCGTTTCGGTCATATTTTTGAAGCCTCCGGAGGTGTTTTCATAGGTTGGTTCCACATTCATTTCTCCTGGAGAGGATGCCACTTTGGGAGTCCCGATCACCGGAACCGTAGATGGAGCGGGAGCTCCTCTTCCCACTTTGAGCACCTGTCCGGAGCGGAGGTTATTGGATGTCAGACCATTCCATTGGATCAGTTCTTCCACGGAGGTTTCATATCGAGTAGCCAGTGAAAAAAGCGTTTCTCCAGACTGGACCGTATGTGATCTCCAATCTCCCGGAGCGATCGGTGCAGAATTATTCACCGATGAGGTGGTAACCGAGGGCGTTGATGGTTTTGGTGTCTCGGTCACTTTTTTGGGTTCTTCTACCTTCTTTTCAACAGGCTTAGGCTGCTCTTTTACAGGGGTTTTAGTTTCTTTGACTGGTTCTACTTTAGGTTGTTCTACTACGGCGGGTGCAGTTGATGCTACAGCCTGGGCTAAGGTGGGAGACGCGGCAAGCTCCTTGACCGTGATGGATTGACCTACACTCAAATCATTTCCCAGCAGGTTGTTCCACTTTTTCAGTGAATCAACAGTAACCCCGTATTTTTTTGAAATGGAAAAAAGTGTCTCACCCGGACTTACTTTGTGAAGCTGCACACCTTCGGGTAGTGCACTTTTTGCCACAAATGGGATGCGGATCGTCTGACCAATTTTGAGTCCTTGCTTGAGGACTTCGTTGGCATTCTGAATTTCCCCTACCGAAACCTGATACCTCCTCGAGATGGCAAAAAGTGTCTCTTGGGGGCTGACTTGGTGCAGAATGAAGGTCTTGTCCCCGACCTTTTCTACCCCTATCGAATCTCCCTGTACCAGTGTTTTGGCTTGCGCAGCAAACGAAAGAAAGCCTAAAGTCACCAAAAGGAAGAAATAAACAGGTCTGAATTGATTCATAAGTGAAGTTGTTTTGTTCTCAGGCAAAAGCCTAGTCGAATTCCAGCATGCCGAAAGCAAGAATAGTGCTAAAAACTCAGGGAATCTTTTAAATGAACTTATCTCAGTTTGATTTCTTTCTAACTCAGCATCGGCCTAAATCTGTCTCAATTGCTTATCTTTTGACTTTATTTCCGGTATGAAAAAACTCGCCCTTCTTGTTGCTCTGATCCTTATTGGTTTGAATTTCAATGGATTTTCTCAAGAAAAAACCAAAGTATTTACCTTCAAAATCGATTCAGACATCGATCCACGAATGACCCGTCGCGTCAGTGAGAGCTTGAAAGAAGCCGAAAAAGCTGAGGCCGCGTTGATCATCATCGAAATGGACACCTACGGGGGAATGGTCACCGATGCTGACGAGATTCGCACCTTACTGCTTGAATCCAAAATCCCCGTTTATTCCTTTATCAACAAAGATGCGGCATCTGCAGGAGCTTTGATCTCCATCGCCTGCGATAGCATTTACATGGCGCCAGGAGCAAGTATAGGTGCAGCCACTGTAGTCAATGGAGTAGACGGTGCTGCGGCACCTGACAAATATCAATCCTATATGCGATCGATGATGCGAAGTACGGCTGAAGCAAAAGGTCGAGATCCTAAAATCGCCGAAGCAATGGTTGATGAAAAAATCGAGATCGAAGGTGTGACTGAGGCAGGGTCTGTTATCACCTTTTCCGTATCAGAAGCGATCAATTTTGGCTTTTGCGAGGCAGAATACGGCTCGATCAATGATATTCTTCAAGCTCAAGGTTTAGGCGAGGCGGACATCATTGCCTACGAAGAGACCACTACCGACCAGATCATTGCCTTCTTCTTAAACCCTGCGGTGAGCGGAATTTTGATTTTGATCATCATCGGAGGTATTTACTTCGAGCTTCAGACACCTGGTGTGGGTTTTCCTATCTTGGCAGCGATCGTAGCGACTTTGCTCTATTTTGTACCCTACTACTTAAACGGTCTTGCTGAAAACTGGGAGGTATTGATCTTTTTCATAGGAATAATACTGCTAGCTGTCGAGCTCTTTGTGATTCCTGGCTTTGGGATATTCGGAGTGCTTGGGATAGTCTGCATCCTGTCTGGGCTGGTACTAGGTATGCTTCCCAATCAGGATTTCAATTTTGACTTTGTCCCTGCAAGGCAACTCTTCACCGCTTTACTGACGGTAATTTTGGCTGCCATAGCCTCCGTTGGACTAGTATTTTGGCTTACTCCAAAAGTCAATCAATGGGGAGCTTTTCGTACCATTACTTTAGCAACCACCCAAAATCGGGAAGAAGGCTATACATCTAGCTTTTATGCAAATGACCTGATCGGTAAAACGGGCATTGTCCACAGCCGTCTCAGACCGAGCGGAAGGGTGGAGATCGAGGGAGAAATCTACGACGCTTATTCCCGAGGAGAATTCCTCGATCAGGGAGAAAAAATTCAAGTCATTTCAACGGAAGGCACTTCCCTTCGTGTCAAAAAATGGGAAGGCTGAGCCATAGAAATTGATAAGTTTGCGACATGAATCAATTTCAGTCGATTTATGAGCTGATCGGTGAGGAAAAAATCCGGCAACTGACTGCTTATTTCTATGAGGGAGTTGCGCAAAATGAAGCTTTGAGAAAGCTTTATCCTGAAGAATTGGCCCCGGCAGAGCGTAGGCTGTTTCTATTTCTGCTCCAAGTTTTTGGCGGACCCCAGACATACAGTGAGGAGCGAGGCCACCCGAGGCTAAGGATGAGGCATTTTGAATGGGCCATTGATGCCAAGATGCGAGACCATTGGCTCAATGCCATGCTCACGGCACTGGATCGGCTCAATCCTGAACCGGAGGCCAAAGAGCTGATGATGGCGTATTTTATCAAAGTCGCCAACCACATGATCAATCAGGAATAGCATGCGTCAAAAAATCTACACGGCTTATGCAGGAATTGCCTTCGTACTCACCTTTCTGGTCATTTTTCCTTTTTTTGTGATTTGCATTTGGGTGCCGGGCTGGAAGAAGTACGGACGAAAAATCAATCAATACTGGGCTAAATTCTACTTCTCAATGATCTTTTTACCAGTCAGGATCGAGCAGAATACCCATATTCAAAAAAACCAGCCCTATATTTTTCTCGCCAATCACTTTAGCTATCTTGATGTGGCCATGATGGGTTTTGTCCCTGGGGATGTGTTGTTTGTAGGCAAAGCATCGATTCGGAAAGCACCACTTTTTGGGTATTATTTCAAAAATCTCCACATCGCCGTGGATCGGTCCAAAGTGAAAAGCCGTGCCGAAACGATGCGTCGAGCAGGCTTGGCACTCGATCGAGGTTCCGGAATTGTACTTTTCCCCGAAGGAGGAATATACACCAAACAGCCGCCACAGATGGTTCCGTTTAAATCGGGAGCATTTCGACTGGCGGCGGAAAAAAACATTCCCATCATTCCGGTCACGCTTTCGTACAACCATCGGATTTTGCCTGACGATGGGAAACTACTCCTCCATCGACAGCCAGCCAAAATGGTCCTTCATGAACCCCTGCATCCCAGCGATTTTGATTCCGTCGAAACGCTCATGGACCACTGTCATCAAGTCATTCAAAACCAATTAAATCAGGACAATAATCAGGTGACAGAAAATTAAAACCTCTTATTCCTTAACTTAGAGGCGCCTTTAAGCAGTCAGAAAATGAAAATTGATAGAGAAAGCATAAAAAAAATAGCTCATTTGGCCCGTTTGGAATTTGATGAAAACTCCGCAGATAAAATGGCCAAAGAAATGAGTCAAATCCTCGACTGGGTAGAGCAACTCAACGAGGTAGATACCACTGGTGTCGAACCACTTACCACCATGTCTTCAGAGATCAATGATATGCGCGAGGACAAAATCGGCACTCATCTCAGCCACGAAGAGGCTTTGAAAAACGCTCCCAAATCCGATGCGGACTACTTCCGTGTACCGAAGGTTCTCGAATAATATGACTGTCAAAAGAGCCAAATCAGGCTTCCTTCTAGTACTAATACTCCTCCTGATCCTTGTGACGGGAGGTTTTTTTGCGCTTTATACATTTGCGATTGGCTCCGGCAATCAAACCCATGTGCAGACTGGAGCTTTTTTGGACACCATCAAAATCCCGTTTAGCAAGTTCTCATTGGGTGCGGTTGACGTTCCTGTCCTTCTGGACAACTATCTGGTATTTCAAACTTTTCATTCGCTCCCACCCCAGTTTACGCTCACGGAGACCTACCTATTTGGTGTTTTGGTCCTTATTTTATCGAGTTTTGCGCTAACATCCTTCAGTTATTTCAAAAAATTCCCATTTCTAGGAGTCGGGGCTGGATGGATTGTTTTGCTTACTCTCAGTAACCTCAACGGACTCAATATCGGCGGTGCAAATACTACTATCCCGTTGATTTTAGCCATTTCGGGAACTCTCATTCCTGCGATGATCTTTCATATCTGGAAAACTCAGGCTTCCTTTTGGGTGCGCTGGATTGTGATTTTCCTGGGTTTAGGAGTAGTGGTGTACCTACTGATTACCTGGAGTAGCATTACTGAGCCCGCACTCTACCTAGCGGAGCACAGTACCCTACTTGCATTGGGAATGGCTCTGGCATGGATCTTTTGGCAGGGACATGGTGTGATTTCGGGCATCTTTGTACTCTTGTCCAAGGCCAGCGGAAACCTACCCACCAAGATTTCTATTCAGATTTCGATTATAGCAGCGATTTACTTCGCCATTCTCCTATTCCATTTGGTTGAGCTTAGAGGCTATTCTGGACTTCCATTTCCAACTTTTCCTGCTTGGTATTTGGTCATTCCGATTGGTATTTTTGGAGGCATTTCGTCTTTTGAAAAATTCCGACAAAGCGATCAACTTGCCGGGCCGACCCTAGCTTTGAAGAGCCTATTCTACATCGGATTTGCTATCACTTTGTGGCTGGTGTGGAAAATAGATGTGTCTGCGAATCAGCCTGCCCAGGAACTGATCAAGCATGTGGTGATCTACTCCCAACTGTCCTTTACCTTGTTCTTTATGGTCTATGCCTTGACCAATTTTTTACCAGTCATGAATACCGGAAAGTCGGTTCATAAAATCCTGTATAAGCCATATTCTCTTGCCTATTACCATCTAAGAATCGGAGGAATGATAGGACTTTTAGTGATCTTAGTCTATATGGACGGGATTGTTTCTCCTCAACTTAGTTCTCTCAGCACCAATGTCTTGGCTGATTATTACTACCAAAGCGGTCAAAAACTCGAAGCGAGTATTCTCTACGAAAACAGCTGGTTTGCTTACCGCAAAAACCCAAAAGCCAAAAATGCAGCGGCACAGCTACTTTTTGAACTCAACCAACCCACCCTGGCCAAAGAACACTTGGAGCAAAGTTTTTCTGAAGCGCCTCAAGTGGACAATATCCTGTTGGTTTCCGAGCGATTGAATCGGGAAAACAAACTATTCGAAGCCATCTATTACCTGGAAAATGGGCTGAAAATTTTCCCAAATCATCCGTATCTGACCAATAATCTGGCGATGTATTACGTGCGGACAAATCAAGACCTGAAAGCCAGAACCTTGCTGGAGTTTCCCCTCGAGGACCATCCTGTCACAGCTTCCAACTGGATGGCCTTGCAAAGTAAATTTGAAATCGAGCAGCCAACACTGATCGAATCTGATGACTTGATCTCAAAGGTCAATTACCTCGCTTCAGTCAGAAAATCAGGCAAAACACC
>VFQM010000716.1_pt1 | contig 34379 bp, 26 predicted proteins | sample 3512391 | NCBI WGS metagenome assembly VFQM01 (sample SAMN10412369, study PRJNA504923) | tailings metagenome | isolation source: Replicate 1 from Balatoc abandoned mine | place: Philippines
CGATGCAAACCCCTGGGCTCTAGATCGAAGTGCTACGAAACCTGGGGGCAGCGCATTGCCATCGGGTTGAGAATGTGACGGCGCGCATTTAACGCGTGCTTATTCGAAGGCCGCACCCAGCAGGGTGTGGCCTTTCCTTTTGGAGAGCGGCTGTCACGACGCGACTCGAATTCAGAAGAGACGGGGTGTCCATTCCCCTACTTTGACCCTATGTTGCAAACTGTTGCAATTTCACTGGTCAGGAAATAGTCTTTTGAAATCAATTGCTTAGATGCAAACATCTCTAGCCAGCGGGGCAAAACTAGGTTGTTTCACTGGATTTATCTGGAGCGAGGTGGAGTTGGTCACTACACGAGTTGCGCAGATTGAAAGCCAATCTGCCAAACAACCGACACAACGCAACTTGGAGTTCGCAAATGACAGATATTCAAAGCCTCGGAAACAACGCCCGAATCGACCTTGACCTCTTTAAGTCGCTACTCGTCGCCAAGGGCTGTGAGTACCTAATTTCTTGGCGTTGGAGCGGGCGCAGCCGAAATGGTCTGCTTCAAATACTTAAAGAGGGGGAGTGCGTCGCTGAATTTGAGTTCTATCGCAACACGTCAATTTGGGGTGAGAGTGACCGCCGCCTGTACCGTCTGCGCACCGGCAGCGCTCGCCACGGCGCCGTTCAAGACGCAATCCGGTACCTCGCCAACTAATCCGCCGGGAATCACCCACCCAGGCAAAGCCAGGGCTTCTTGGTAAGCGCTCAGGCGCTCGCCTGATTAGGTATGACCCTCAGCCATGCCTCGAATCCGCCGCTCTCGCGTTGGCTCGGTGAGTGGGGCATGGACGAGTTCGCCCCTTGGCACAGGCTTTCTCTTCACCTGAGCTCGAAGACTGCATCGAAGGCTAAAAGCCTCTTCTAGACGGCCTGCTGCGGACAACTCGTGTCAGCAGCGGGCTCCAGCGGACATGACCGGTCGTCTTCTGCGCCCAGCCTTTTGACCGGTGCAGAGGATGACGACGATGACGATTCATCGACTCCTGACGCTGCCTGAATTGGCAGCAATCCTCGGGCGCAGTCCCGAAACCGTACGCCGAGACCTTCGGCGCAACCCCCATGCCGTACCTCCTCGCTGCTCCATCGCTGGTACTCGCCAGCTGCGATGGCATGAGGCCGACGTCCGTGACTGGCTTGAGCGCCAGCGTGCCCCCAACAGCGCGGGAGGTCGTTAATGAAGTCGACCAGCGCGAGTCCCCTGGGCCTGAAGCTCGATATCGCCGACGTTCTTGAGAACTCCCCGCCCGAACTCGACTTTGTCCTGCCGGGGTTGCCTACTGGTGCGGTCGGCATGCTCACTGGCGCTGGCGGCGTCGGAAAGACGATGTTCGAGCTCCAACTCGCCGTCGTTCTGGCTGCTGGCCTGCCGTGGCGGCTCGCACCGCTGTCGGCACTCTTGGACTTCGATGAGGAGCGCAGGCCGGAGCGCGTGCTGGTGCTCTTGGCCGAGGAGTCCACTGCCGTGGTGTGGAGACGGCTCCACGCCGTCGTGGCGCACATCGTTCGATGCGGGCTGTTCGATTCCGGTCTGACGGCCACCGAACTGAAGGCCCGCCTGGCTGAGAACCTGGTGATTCATGCCCTCGCTGGTTCGCGGCGCCTGCAGCTGCTGGATGACATGCTCCAAGCGGGCGAGCACTACCAAGCGCTCAGGGCCGCAGCAGACGGCGCCCGACTGGTCATCGTGGACCCCATCCGGCAGCTCCATGTGGCGAACGAAAACGAGTCCGGCGCCATGAGCGCGCTCGTGTCGGTGCTGAAGCGACTGGCCCACGATACGGGCGCCGCCGTGGTCTTCGCTCACCACGCCAGCCGCGCCGCGGGTCAGTTCGGATACTCCGAGTCGGCTGATGCCTCCCGCGGGTCGACAGCGCTCGTTGATGACACGCGCTGGGTGGTCACGCTGTCAGAGCCGAGCCGGGACAGGCTGAAGAGCTTCGGTGTGGCCTACGGTCAGCCTGAAGGCTTCGCGGTGCTCAGCGCGGCAAAGATGAACTACATCGCCAGGCCCGCTGCCGCACTCCTCCGTCGGGAGCCGTCGGGTGCGCTCTCAGCGCACGAGCCAGTGCCGAAGACCGTGCGAACGCCGAAGGGGAGCCGGCGATGAAGCGTGTTCCTGCCAATCAGTCGGCCGTGGCGTGCCTGGACCCTGCCATGGGGTTGAGTGCGCTGTTCCGTCCGCTCGGCAACATCCGGCGTAGGCCTTCTCTGGATGTGTCCTACGACCTCGGCGACGGACGGACCCTCCGGTTCAGTGCCCGCGAGGCCCTGGGTGCGCGAGAGCAGACCACGTTGCTGGCCGTCCTCTCCCTCGCCCGCAAGTGGCCCAGGACCGATGCCGAGTTCACGGTTCTCGACCGACCATCGAACTTGGAGCCCAGCGTGTCGTTGCTCCAAGCGCTGGGCGGTCCCGCAGTCACGGGCGAGGCCGCGACGGTCATGCTCAGCTTCACCTGGACTGCACTGAACCAGCGCTGTGGGGTCGGTTCGGGCGGGTCAGCCGGCGACGTTCAACGAGAGTGTTTGCGGCGTCTGTGCGAAGTCGTGGTCTGGGAAGAGGCCGGGCGACGCCGGGTGACCGCGCAGTCTTACCTCATGGTCTGGCTGCTCGGAGACGACAGGCGCGTTCATGTGGTGCTGAACACCCGGCTGGCTGCTGCGCTCCTCGGAGCCCAGTACGTGCAAGTGCCCCTGTGTGAGCGGAACGCGCTCGCGACGGACGTCCAGAAACTCAGTCACACGTTCCTGTGCACCGCGGTTCGACCGGGCGCCAGCTTACGCATCTCGCCCGCTGCCCTGGTCTCCCGGCTGTGGCCTGACAACGATGCCGCCCCCGAGGGGACTCGTCGGCGCCGTTTACGCGATGCGCGTCTGGCTCTCCAAGCGATGGGTCGCCTGGACGGTTGGCAGGTCGTCTGGGACGGCGGCGTCGCCACGGTGCGCCGTCAAGCCTCGGTCGACGTTCGCGCTCCGACGACTCCACACTCAGAGACAGCGTCTGCTCGCGAACGGACGAACGGGGAAAAATTCAATAATGACAAGGACTTGTCGCTTGCGGACGTATCCGGACTATTCAAGTAAGTAAAGACTGGTGTCCAGGGAGCGGCGGGCGGTGGGAAGGCCCGCCGCAGCTCTCCGAGGCCGTTACCTCGTTACCCTGGTTACCGCAGAACTGTGGCAAGAGAAGGAAAGGGGCAGCCACTGGCTGCCCCCTCATCAATCAAGCCTACGGCTTCGTCAGTGCAGCGCGAAGCGCCCCATCAGTTCTGAATCGGCCGACCCTCTTCATCACGCAGCGCATCGCTGCGCAGTTCACACCCGGCAAAGAAGTTCATGAGCTCCACCGCGAACGGGCCCGCGGTCGTCAACATCGCGCGAACGTCCTTCGGCTTAGGTAGCCGCTTGTCGAAGGGCAAGCGCTCAGCGGTGGTGAGCCAGACCGCCGCCTCAATGAGCTCCTCTGATGACGGAGTGCCGCCCGCCGAGGGGCCTTCGAGAGGTTCAGCCAGGCGCTGCAGGTTGTCGCTGGACTCGGCACACAGGTAGAGCATGCCCACCACAGGCATCGACGTGCTCTCCACGGCGATGAGGAACCGCCGCCGTTCAAGCCCTTCGCGCAGCCAGGCTGCACCGTCGGGCGTCGAAAGAGGCACTGCCCAGCGGTACTCGATGCCCTCGGCCTGCGCCGCGATGAGCACCATGGGGCTGCTGGTGGCCTGTGTGAGCGTACCGATGCGCATGTTGTTGCTCCGGCCGACTCGGGTCAGCCGCAGCACATCGTCGTACGAGAGCTCCGAACGGATGACGTAGCCGCGTTCACGGCAACTCTTGTGTACCTGGGCGGCATGTTCGGCCCACTGGCTGGGCATCAGCAACTCTGAGTACCTGGCGCGGTAAGCCACCTCGGCGACCTGGTCCAGCACATCTTCGGCCAAGGCCGACTTCACTTCTTTCATTTCACGTGTCCTCGAAACATGGGGGTTCTGAGACACGTGTAGCGACGTCGAGCCCGAGGGTCTGAGTCCTGCGTAGGCAACTGTCACCCCGCTGCGCGACAGCAAACTGCGCATTTCCAACGGTTGGAAATGCGCAGTTTCAGGAAGCGACCTGGCCTCCCAGCACTGTGGGATAGGCGAACTCTCGGACCAACGTCAGCGCTGTGGCGACGTCCTCCACGGTGGCTGCCCCGGCGGGCAACGCCGCAAACAAGGTCGGGCGACCGCAGAAGGTCACCGCGGGGTCCGCGACCACCCCCACCATGGCGCCGCGCCCGGGCAATGCACGGCCAATCGCTGGAAGGAGCCGCCGACGTAGGCGTTCGAGCACTTGGCGACCAGCCTCTGGCCAGTCGTCGCCGGCATCGGCCGCCTGGAACTCTTGCTCGATGACGGCGCAGACCTGCCCGTTGACGATGGCGGGGAACGAGTTTTCCGGGTCGATGCACAGTCCCTGAACCTGCTCTGCCACCTCATGCGGCAAGTCGCAAAGCGGGCGCCAGCCCGTCGAGGGGCCAGACGGCGGCTCGCCGTGAAGCGCCTCGTAGCGCCACAGCAGGTCTCCATGGGCCGTGTGGGCCAGAAATCTGAGAGGTTCTCGACTGGGAGACTCGGGCAGGAAGTCGGTCATGGTCCTGACATCCTATGGCGAGTGGGTCGCCCGGCAAGTTCTCTGCCGCAGTAGCGCGGCCACCTTCACGTGAGCCGTTTGATTACGTGGAAACCCTTGCTCGCAGCCGTTCCGTCAAAGGATTCGATTAAGCTTGCATTCCGCAAGCGTTCTACTTACAGGAGCGTGCCCATGGCCGCCAGCAAGTCAGAAGTCGTCAGTGTTCGCGTTGAACCGCACATCAAGGTCGCCATGCAGGCGGCTGCAGAGCGGGAGATGCGAAGCCTGGCCAACATGTTCGAGGTCATGGTCGTCGCCTATTGCCGGGAGCGGGGATACCCGCTGCCTGGTGTTCCTGAGGACGCATTGCCCAACCTGAAAGCCCGAAAGACCAGTTCGTGACGTCCACCCAAGAGGCAGCGCTCCAAGCGCTCGGTTTCCGATTCGGCATCAACGGCCCGCACGCTGCGCGGACGATGATGCTGGACGAGCTGCGCCTGCTGTTTGGCCATACCGAAACCCAGGCCAGCCGCGCCGACTACGCGACGGCCACCGTGGACGAGAACGTCCTTGGCAAGCCGACCCGAAAGGCCCGTGAGCTCACGCTGCGGTACCTGAGCGCGCTCTACAGCCTGGACACGGCCAACCCCATCTTCCGGGCGCTTCGCCGTCTCTGGCCGCTGAGCGAAGCCGCCCAGCCCATGCTGGCCCTGGCTGCGGCATTGGCGCGCGACCCGCTCCTGCGCGCCACGCAGGACTTCATCCTCGGCCAACCCATCGGCGCTGCCGTATCCCGCGAGGCGGTCGAGCGCTTCCTGGCGCAGGCCTACCCAGACCGCTTCAGCCCCGCATCGCTCAAGTCCTTTGCCCAAAACGTCGCGGGCACCTGGACGGCTGCCGGTCTCCTCTCAGGCCACCGCAACAAAACCCGCTCGCAGCCGCTGGCGCACCCTGAATCGGTAACCCTGCTGCTCTTCCTGGGGTATCTCGGGGGACGGACAGGGCAACGTCTCTTCTCATCGGAATGGACGAATTTGCTGGGTGGCTCACCTGATGAGCTAGAGGCACTTACAAACTCCGCTTCGCACCGGGGCCTTCTCGTGTTCATGAATGCGGGCGGCGTCAAAGAGGTTCGTTTCCCTGGGTATCTCTCGCCCGAGGAAGAGCGCATTCGTCAGGAGGTCTCACATGTCGTCTAGGGTCACCAAGCTGGCTGCTGCCTATCGGCAGCACCTGTCGGTGCCATGGCAGGCCGGGCTGGCCGCTATCCAGCGCGTCATCTTTGCGGTGTACGACAAAGCCGATGAGCTTCGCCTGCGCGCCAATGTCGGCGAGTTCGAGCTCGCCACCCAGCAGGCCGGCAAGCAGTGGCTGCTGCTGGACGTGACGAATGCCTTCCCGCTGTGGATGGCGGCCCAGGAGTACCGCGACGCGTACTTCGAGTCACCCGAAGACCTGGCCGGCTACCAGACCGGAGAGCTCACGGAGTTTGTCGCCGACCTGACGGCGAAGCTGAAGGCCAGGATTGCCGCAGAGGCCGGCCCCGACACGGTCGTCGCCCTGCTGGGCGTGGGCGCGCTGTTCGGCCTCGCGCGGGTGTCCTCGGTTGTCGAGGGCATCAAGGAAAGCGTCCAGGGCCGGCTGCTCGTCTTCTTCCCGGGCGAACACCACCCGGAGAACCACACGTACCGCCTTCTGGATGCGCGCGACGGCTGGAACTACCTCGCCGTGCCGCTGCTCGCCCAGGAATGACGCAACGCACCACCTGAAGAACCAAAGCAAGGACCACCATGCTGAACAGGGATATCTACAACAAAGCCCCGAAGGAAAACCGCCTCGTCAATAACGGCGTGGCCGAGGTCTCCGAAGACCACTCCGAGGCCGCGCAGGCCATCCTGCGCTACGAGCTCGAGACCTTCGTCTGCGATGGTCAGTACGAGAAGGGTCTGGAGACCATCCTCGACAAGTTTCTGCTCAACCTCGACTCCAAGACCGAGCAGCCGGGGGTGTGGATTTCCGGCTTCTATGGCAGCGGCAAATCGCACCTGGCCAAAATGCTTCGCACGCTGTGGACCGACTACCAGTTCGCCGACGGCGCCACCGCCCGCAGCATCGCCAAGCTGCCCACGGGCGTGTTCGAGCACCTGAAGGAGCTCTCCACCCAGGGCAAGCGCCACGGTGGCCTGCACGCGGCAGCGGGCAAGCTGGGCGCTGGTGCCGGCGACAAGGTGCGGCTCGCGCTGCTGGGCATCGTGTTCAAGTCCAAGGGCCTGCCCGAGCAGTACAACCAGGCGCAGCTCGTCCTGTGGATGAAGCGCGAGGGCATCCTCGATGCCGTCGAGGCGGAGCTCAAGGCTGCTGGCCGTTCTCTGGCGCAAGAGCTGCCCCACATGTACGTGTCGGGCCACCTGGCCAAGGCGCTGCTGAAGGCCCGTCCCGACCTGGCTCATACCGAGGCAGACGCCCGCAAGCTGCTCAAGGAGCAGTTCCCGCAGGTGACCGACGTCACCAGCGAGCAGATGACCACGGCCATCGAAGCCGCCCTTGTGCACGACGGCAAGTTCCCGCTGACCCTGGTTGTGCTGGACGAGGTTCAGCAGTACATCGGCGCCGATGCCGAGAAAGCGTTCCAGGTCCAGGAAGTCACCGAGACGCTGAGCAAGCACTTCAACGGCAAGCTGCTCTTCGTGGGCACCGGCCAGTCGGCGCTTTCCGGCATGCCCAACCTGCAGCGACTGATGGGCCGGTTCCCGGTGCAGGTGATGCTGGGCGACTGGGACGTCGAGAACGTCACCCGCCAAATCATCCTTGCCAAGAAGCCCTCGGTGCAGCCCGAGGTCGAGAAGGTCTGGCGCAACAACCTGGGTGAAATCTCCCGCCACCTGCGCGGCACCAAGCTTGAGCACGTCACCGACGACGAAAGCGTCATGACGTCCGACTACCCGCTTCTGCCGGTTCGCCGCCGCTTCTGGGAACGCGTTCTCCGCACCATCGACACCACCGGCACCGTCTCGCAGCTGCGCAGCCAGTTGCGCGTGGTGCACGAGGCCGTGCTGGCCACCGCTGAGGCACCGCTGGGGCACGTCGTCTCGGGTGACTTCCTCTACGACCAAATTGCCGCCAACCTGGTCTCCACGGCGCAGCTGCCCAAAGAGGTCTTCGAGAACGTCCAGCGCTTCGCTGCCGGGGATTCGACCTCTCAGCTCAAGGCCAAGCTGCTCAAGCTCATCTACCTCATCAACAAGCTGCCCGCCGACGCGGCGATGGACCTGGGCCTAAAGGCTACCGAAGAGGCCCTGGCCGACCTGCTGGTCACCGACCTGTCCGCGGGCTCGTCCGAGCTGCGCAAGTCGCTGCCGGCCCTGCTGGAAGAGCTGCAGAACAAAGACCGCTTGGTCATGGCCCTGGCCGGCGGCAACGGCACCGAGTACCGGCTGCAGACCCGCGAGTCCAGCGCCTGGTACGACGAGTTCCGTGCCCAGGAGGCCGAGCTCAAGGCCGCACCCCAGCGCGTGGAACAGAAGCGTGCCGACCTGCTCAAGACCCGCTTTGCCGAGGTGCTGAAGAAGGTGCGCGTCACCCAGGGCAAGGGCAACGAGGTGCGAACACTCAGCCCGACCTACGACGACACCCTGCCCAAGGACAACGACAAGAGCCTGTACCTGTGGATTCAGGACGGTTGGCAGACAGAAGAAAAGTCGGTCATCGCTGAGTCCAAGGCCAAGAGCTCCGACAACCCCACGCTCTTCGCCTTCCTGCCGGCCCAGCACAAGACCGAGCTGACGAACGCCATCGTTGCGCTGGAAGCAGCACGCACCACGCTCCAGAAGAAGGGCAATCCGTCCACCGAAGAGGGCCGCGACGCGCAGCGCTCGATGGAGAGCCGCCAGCGCAACGCCGAGAAGGAGCTGGCCGAGCTGGTGGACAAGCTGATGGCCGGCGTCCGCGTGTTCCAGGCCGGTGGTCAGGAGGCCACCGACGGCAACGACCTGGCCGACCGCATCAACCGCGCGGCCAAGTCTTCGGCCATCCGCCTCTACAGCCAGTTCGATGCTGCAGACCACGAGCAGTGGGGCAAGGTGCTGGACGAAGCTCGCAAGGGCAACCTGGAAGCCCTGAAGGCCGTCGGCCACACCCAGGAAGCTGACAAGCACCCGGTCTGCCAGAAGTTGTTGGGCTTCATCGGCCCCGGCAAGAAGGGCTCGGAGATTCGCGAGAACTTCGAGGCGCCGCCCTACGGCTGGCCGCGTGACGCCATTGATGGCGCGCTCTATGCGCTTCTGGCGTCGGGGCACGTCAACGCCACCGACGCAGCCTCCAAGCCTGTTGATGCCAAGAGCCTGGACCGCGCCAAGCTCACTCAGACGAGCTTCCGGCGCGAGAGCATCAACATCACGCCGATTCAGCTCATCAAGATTCGCAAGCTGTTCGACGCCGTGGGCGTGCCCTGCCAGCCCAAGGAAGAGCTGAACCGGATGCCGGCCCTGCTGGCCAAGCTGCGTGAACAGGCGTCCAAGGCGGGCGGCCCGGCACCGGCGCCCGAGACACCGAAGCTCACCGTCATCGAAGCCATCGAGGCGCAGAGCGGCAACGCACAGCTGCTGGAACTGTTCAACCGGCACGACGAGGTGCTGGCCCTCTCGCAAGGCTGGACCAAGACCGCGGCCGAGATTGCGAAGCGCATGCCCGCCTGGCACAAGCTGGGCGACCTGCTCCGCCACGCGAAGGCCCTCGGCCCCTACTCCAAGCTGAAGGCAGAGGCCGATGCCATCGAGGCCCAGCGCAGCCTGCTGGCGGACCCAGACCCTGTTCGCCCCCTGTTGGACGAGACAGTCGACCTGCTGCGCCAGGCCTTGAAGGCCAAGCTGGACGCCTTTGAGCAAGGTTTTGCCCAGCAGCAGGCCCTGCTGCAGCAAGACGCTGACTGGAACAAGCTCGGCAACACGCAGCGCGATGAACTGACGGCTAAGCACCACCTCACGCCGCCGCCAGCCGTGGCCACCGGCACGCCCGAGCAGCTGCAGGACGCCCTGGACGACTGCGACCTGGACCACTGGGTCTCCAAGACCCAGGCCTTGCCCAGCCGGTTCGAGGCGGCGCGCCACGCGGCAGTGCAGCTGCTCAAGCCCAACGTTGTGCACGTGTCGCTGCCCAAGCGCACGCTGAATGACGAGGCCGAGCTGAAGTCCTGGTTGGCTGAGGTGGAGGCGCTGCTCAGCGCCAAGCTTCAGAAGGGGCCCGTGGCGCTGTAACGACCCAAGACGTCCAAAGGGGGAAACCAGGCAGAGACCGCCGTTACCTGCGTTACCCCATTCAGGGAAGACAAAGAACACCATGCCGACCGCAAGCATCAGCAACCAGCCACTGGCCAAGCCCCTGCGCAGCCAGCTCGAGAACACCGTCAAGTCCGCCCGCGACGTGGCCGAGAAGGCCGCGCTGGCCGCGCTTCGGCAGTTGGCCGTGAGCGAGGCGAAGGCGCCGGACTACCTGAGCGACGACCTCAAGGCCCTGCGCCGCCGGCTGCGCGCCCATGGCCGTGCGCTGGGCGATGTGAAGGCCAAGGACGACACCCAGGGCCTGCAGCACCTGGTGTGGGAGGTCGCCTACGAGCACTGGCACCGCATGCTGTTCGCCCGCTTCCTGGCCGAGAACGGGCTGTTGATGTGGGAGCTGGGAGCCCCGGTGTCGCTGGAGGACTGCCAGAACCTGGTCGACCACGAACAGGCCATGTTGGAGGGCGAGAAGCTCGGCTCCAAGACGCAGTGGGAACTGGCTGGCAAGCTGGCCGCCCGCATGCTGCCCCAGGTGTTCAAGCCGCAGAGCCCGGTGTTCGAGCTGGCTTTTGCGCCTGAGCATCAGCGTGAGCTGGAGCGCCTGCTGGCCGGGCTGCCGCCAGAGGTGTTCAAAGCCAGCGACAGCCTGGGCTGGGTCTACCAGTTCTGGCAGGCCAAGCGCAAGGACGAGGTCAATGCCTCGGAGGTGAAGATTGGTGCCGACGAGCTGCCTGCCGTCACCCAGCTCTTCACCGAGCCCTACATGGTGGACTTCTTGCTCCACAACTCGCTGGGCGCCTGGTGGGCCACGCGCCACCCGGGCAAGACCTGCCCAGTGCCACTGACCTACCTGCGCACGCTGGAAGACGGTACGCCGGCAGCCGGCAAGTTCGAAGGCTGGCCCAACCGGCTTGACGAGTTCAAGCTGCTGGACCCCTGCTGCGGCTCGGGCCACTTCCTGGTGGCGGCCTTCCTGCTGCTGGTGCCCATGCGCATGGCGGCTGAGGGCCTGAGCGCGATGGATGCAGTGGACGCCGTGCTGGCCGACAACCTGCACGGCTTGGAACTGGACGCCCGCTGCGTGGAAATCGCCGTCTTCGCGCTAGCCCTGGCGGCCTGGCGCTTCCCGGACGAGAACGGCGACCCGCTGGGCGTGCGCGCCGACATGCCCGCGCCTCAGGTGGCCTGCTGCGGCCTGAAGGTGGCGGCCAAGCCCGAGGACTGGATGGCCCTGGTGCCGGATGACGCACCGAACGCGGCGTACCTGCGGCAGGAACTGCGCCTGCTGCACGCCAGCTTCGCCCAGGCGCCGCTGCTGGGCAGCCTGCTGGACCCGGCGCGCAGCCTGAAGAACGACCTGGCCACCTCCAGCTTCGACACCCTGCGCGACCTGCTGGGGCGTGCGCTGGCCACCGAGCGCCCGGCCACGCTGTGGGGGCAGGCCAGCGAGTTGCAGGACGACAGCTGGGACCTGGCGCTCACCGCCAGGGGGCTGCTAGATGCCGCCCGGCTGCTGGATGGGCGCTACCACCTCGTGGTGACCAACGTGCCCTACCTGGCGCGCGGCAAGCAGCATGACGTGTTGAAGGACTACTGCGAGGCCCACTACCCTGAGGCCAAGAACGACCTGGCCAACGTCTTTCTGGAGCGCTGCCTGGAGCTGAGCCGCGAGCAGGGTGCGGGTGTGGTCCAAATCGTAATGCCGCAGAACTGGCTGTTCATAAATGCATACATTGACGAACGCAGAACTCTTCTTTCTACGATTTCTTTTCGATTGCTTGGGTTGCTGGGGGTGCGAGGATTCTCGACGCCAATGTGGGATTTCAATGTCCAGCTACTGACCCTGGAGCGAGCCATTCCTCATCCGGCGTCGGTCTTTTCTGGCATCGATGTTTCGGAATTTTCTGGCCCAGAGGACAAGAGTGCCGCGTTAGAAAGTGTCGCTGTTGCTCGTGTTAGTCAGGGTGCGCAAAAGAGAAATCCAGAGTCAAGGATTCTTTTGGACGAGCGCGAAGATGCACGACCTCTTTCAGCCGTAGCGGACTCCACTGAAGGGCTATCCACAGGTGACGGTGACCGCTTCATGTTTTGTGCATGGGAGCTGCCTTTCTCCGAACTGGGTGCGACTGATTGGGAGCCATTGCAGGAAGCGCCATCTGGTCATGCGCTTTATGGCGGTCTCTCGCACGTGGTTCGTTGGGAGCAAGGGCAAGGAGCGCTTGCGTCCTTTAAACAGGCACGAATTCAGGGGCAATTAGGGTGGGGAAGAAAGGGAATCCTAGTTAGTGAAATGGGTAGTCTATGGGCTTGCCTTCACTTGGGGTACAAGCACTACAAGACCGTTGGCGTGGTAATCCCCTCTGACCCAAGAACGATTGCATCGTTGTGGGCATTCTGCAGTTCTGAAGACTATGCGCGCTCTGTTCGTCAAATTGACAAGTCACTAAAGGTCGCACCCAAGTCTTTAGTCAAAGTGCCATTCAACGCGGAACGCTGGCAACAAGTTGCAGCCGAGCGCTACCCCGACGGCCTGCCCAAGCCGTACTCCGACGACCCCACCCAGTGGCTTTTCCATGGCCACCCGCAGCCCGCCACCGACCCACTGCAAGTTGCCGTCGCCCGCCTCGCCGGCTACCGCTGGCCGGCCGAGACCGACACGGCGATGGAACTGGCCGACGAGGCCCGCACCTGGATTGCCCACTGCGACAAGCTGGCCGAGCACACCGACGACGACGGCATCGTCTGCCTGCCCTCGGTGCGTGGCGAGGCGCCCGCGCATGACCGCCTGCTCAAGCTGCTGATTGCCGCCTGGGAGACCGTGCAGCCTGGCAGCTGGAAGCCCGCCGTGCTCGACAAGCTACTGGCCGATGCCGAGTGCGCTGGCAAGGGCCTGGACGTCTGGCTGCGCGAGAAGTTCTTCGAGCAGCACGCCAAGCGCTTCCACCACCGCCCCTTCATCTGGCACGTGTGGGACGGTCTGAAGGATGGCTTTGCAGCGCTGGTGAACTACCACCAGCTCGACCACAAGAAGCTGGAGCGCCTCATCCACACCTACTTGGGGGACTGGATTCGCCAGCAGGAGGCCGGCGTTCGCTCGGGCGTGGACGGTGCCCCCACCCGCCTGGCTGCCGCGCAAGACCTGAAGCGCCGGCTGGAACTCATCCTGGAAGGCGAGCCGCCCTACGACATTTTTGTCCGCTGGAAGAAGCTCTCCGAACAGCCCATTGGCTGGAACCCCGACCTCAACGACGGCGTGCGGCTCAACATCCGCCCCTTCATGACCGCCGAGGTCTTGCGCCACAACAAGAAGCCCAAGCTCAACATCACCTGGGACAAGGACCGTGGCAAGGACGTCGAGAGCGCGCCTTGGTTCAAGGTCTTCAAGGGCGACCGCATCAATGACCATCACCTGACGGTGGCGGAGAAGAAGAAAGCACGAGGTGAATCTCCATGAAGGTCGAACGACTGAGCTTGCGTAGCTTTCGCGGCATAAAGCGACTTGAGCTGGAAGTCACCGAACGAATCACCGCGTTTGTCGGGGTCAACGGGGTGGGCAAATCGGCGGTGCTGGACGCACTGGCCATCGCGCTGTCTCAACTCACCTGGCGACTCAACGGCCACCCTCAGAAGTCACGACCCATCGCCCTGGACGACATTCATCAGGGGGATGAGTTCGCACGCATCGAGCTGACGGTTGGGCTGCGTGGGGAATCGGTGAAGTGGGCAACCGTCACCAATCGCAAGAAAGGCTCGCACACCGACCCACTTCGCAAGAGTGAGCTTGAAGCGCTCAACGAGGCAGTTCGGCGCTTGAACCTCGAGTGGGAGCATGTCGAGGGTGACCGGCAAGACCCGTACGACCTGCCCCTGGCTGTCTACTACGACGTCAACCGAGCCGCCATCGACATACCGATGCGCGTGCGCGAACAGCTACGGAACAACCCCTACGAGGTCTATCAAGATGCGCTGGACCACGGCGGCGCCGATTTCAAGCGTTTCTTCATCTGGTTTCGCAATCGCGAAGACCATGAGAACGAACAGCGCCGAGACGACCCAAAGTATCGGGACCGAGCCCTGGAAGCCGTTCGAGCGGCCGTTGCGACTTTCACGGACTTCCGAGACCTTCGAATCCGCCGCTCACCGTTGCGCATGACGGTGGTGAAGCGTGGACTCGAGTTCAGTGTTGCGCAGCTGTCAGATGGCGAGCGCAACATGCTCGCCCTGGTCGGTGACATGGCGCGGCGTCTGAGCATCCTCAATCCGAGTTTGCGTAACCCGAATGAAGGCGCTGGCGTTGTGCTCATCGACGAGATTGACTTGCACCTCCACCCGCGCTGGCAGCGAGAGGTGATGGGCAAGCTCGCGAAGACGTTTCCAAACTGTCAGTTCGTCATTTCCACGCACTCGCCGCAGGTGATTGGTGAACTGAGGCCTGACTCGGTGGTGCTGCTGCGCGACGGGGAGTTCGTCGGCCACCCTCAGGCAACGTATGGGTTGACCTCGGGCCAGGTGCTCGAAGAGGTTATGGAAGCGTCGTCGCGCACATCGACGGTCAAGGAGCGCATTGACGCCATCTTTGCTTGCCTGGAGCGAGGTGTCCTCGGGCAAGCGCGACAACTCATCGACGAGCTGAAGCAAGATGCCCCGGACGTACCGGAACTCGCTGGCGCTGAGGCTTTGCTCAAGCGCAAGGAGGTTCTCGGACGATGAGGCACGTTGTGAAGGGAGCGCCCCCCGCAGACTTTGGAGCCTGGAAGGCAAAGGCGAACGACGACTGGCAGCCCAACTACGGGAACCTGCAGAACCCTGAGAAGCGCAGCCTGCACAAGGCCTTGCTGCATGAGCAAGGGCAGGTTTGCTGCTACTGCGGCCGGAGCATCACACTGGGCGACAGCCACATCGAGCACTTTCGCCCTCAAGAGCAGCGGGAGGACCTCGACCTGGCGTATGAGAACCTGTTCGCGTCCTGCATCCGAGAGACCGAACCAGGAGCACCGCTGCACTGCGGGCATGCAAAGGGTCATGAGTTCGATGAGGCTCGACACGTTTCACCACTCGACCCGGCATGCGAGCGTAGGTTCACCTACTCGCTTGCAGGCGCCATCTTGCCGCTCGACGATGCGGCACGCTACATGGTCGAGTTACTGAGTCTCGACATTGAGTTCCTACGAAACCGCCGCCTGGAGGTACTCGGGCGAGTCTTTGACGACGCGTTCATCGCGTCTGCGACCGACGCAGAGCTCCAGTCACTGGCAGAGGCATACCGTGCGCCAGACGCCGGTGGACGGCGCGAGAGCTTTGGCCATGTGGTCGCGCGCTACGCAGAGCAATTACATGGAGGTGCCGCATGACGGTCGGTTCTGGAGACGTCACGGTTCAAGCTCGGCTTGCAGCCTGCGTTCAGGCAGCGGCCCGAGGCAACACGCAGACGGCTGCACCGGCCGCCGCCGTGCTTTGGCCGGACAAAGAGCGTCAGTGGGAGGCCGCCCTTCCCACGCTGAAGCAGCAGTTGCCCGGTCTGCTCGAACTCGGCGCCTTCGACCCCGCTTCGCGGAGCGGCCCAGCCGTTTGGCTCAAGTGCGCCATTGCCGGCGTGTTGCCGGAGGTGCAACTCCAGGGCGTGCCTGTCGTCTATCTGCCTGGAGTGAGCCGCGCTGAGTTGCGGGCCATCGAGAGCTGCCCGCGGGACCTGCAGCCCCTGGCTGAGCTTCAGTACCGGGGCGTGTTTTGGAGCCAGGTCAACGCCAAGGACTGGACGGTCAGCGCGTTCCTGTCTTCGAAGAACGGCGGCCTCGGGCTGGACGTGGCACAGGACAAGGCCACCCAGGAAGCCTTGGCCCAGGTGCTGTCCGCCGGCGTGTTGCTCGACAGGCCGCTGGACGAGCTGAAGGGCCGGCAAATCAATGCCGAGTGGCTGCTGAGCCTGTTGGCACCGAACCCGACCCGAGACCTGCTGGTTTGGATGAACGCCCCCCACGCCACGCAGAAGGACTGGGCCGGCGTGAGGTGGGACGTGTTCTCCAAGCGGGCCAAGTCCGACTTCGGCTTCGACCCGGTCAGTGACGGCGCCCTCGTCGCTGCTGAAAAGCTGGCTCGACGCGAGGGCAAGTGGGCGGCCGTGGCTGAGCTTTATCGGGACTCGTACACGAGCTTCCCGGCGGTGCTGACGCTGCTCCGCACCGTGCAGCCACCGCAGTTGGGGCTGTTCCCGGACATGGACCCCCATGGACCTTTGGCCGGCTACCCACAGGCCAACGAGCAAGGCGAGGCCAGCCTGCGCTACGCGCTGTCTGCCTGTGCGGCCATGGACGCCGCCCAGGCTCGCACCGCCATCACCACCGCGGAGAAGGAGCACGGCGCGCGCCGGGGTTGGTTGTGGTCCCGCATGGGGCAGTCGCCCTTGGCTCAAGCGCTGGAGCACCTGGCTCGATTGGCCGAGCTCAGCGCAGCAGCGCCCATCGGCGCTACTCCTTCGGAGCTGGCTGCGAGCTACCAGCAGTCCGGGTGGCGTGTGGATGAGGCGGCGACGCAGGCCATGGGCGCCGTGCAAACCAAGGCAGACACCGACGCCGTTGGAGCCGCAGTGCGCGCCGTCTACCTGCCCTGGTTGGAAGAAGCGGCCAAGCGACTGCAGGACGCCGTGAAGAAGGTGGGAGGCATGCCAGCGCTGCATGCGGCATCGGACGCAGCAGCTGATTCGGGCACCTGCACGGTGTTCGTGGACGGCCTGCGGTACGACGTCGCCCAGCGGTTGCGTACCAAGCTGGATGGGCTGGGCACCACGACGTTGGCAGCCCGTTGGACCAGCATGCCGTCGGTCACGGCTTCCGGCAAGGCTTGGTGCTCGCCAGTGGCGGGGCTGGTGTCCGGCACGGCGGAAGACGTGGAGTTCGAGCCCCGTGTTGCGGCGGACGGCAAGCCACTCTCCGGCCACAATTTCAGGAAGCTGCTGACCGACAACGGCGTGCAGCCACTGGATAAGCACGAGACAGGAGACCCGAGCGGACGCGCCTGGACGGAGTCGGGCGACCTGGACCACTACGGCCACGAGCACGGCGTTCGTCTTGCGCGCGACGTTGATGCACAGCTGGCTACGGTGGTCGAACGGGTGCAGGAACTGCGCGATTCGGGGTGGCGCCGGGTGCGCATCGTCACCGACCATGGCTGGCTGCTGGTTCCCGGTGGCCTGCCGAAGACGGAGTTGCCCAAACACCAGGCCGAGACCCGTTGGGGGCGCTGCGCTGTTCTCAAGGACACGGCACACGGCACCCCGCTGACCTTCGGCTGGGATTGGTGTAAAGATGTCCAGGTGGCGTATGCGCCAGGTGTGTCGTCCTTCATTGCTGGAGCCGACTACGCGCACGGTGGCCTGAGCTTGCAAGAGTGCCTGGTGCCGGTGCTGGACCTGGTGGTGGCTGCACCTGCGGCAGCGGCACAGGTCACCATCAAGGCAGTGACCTGGAAAGGCCTTCGCTGCGTCGTCGAGGTGGACAGCTCGTCGGCCGGCCTGACGGTGGACGTGCGGACGAAGCCCGCACTGGCAACGTCCAGCCTGGTGGCCAGCGTGAAGCCCCTCGAGGCCGGCAAGGCCAGCGTGGCGGTGACTGACGACGACAACCTGGGGGCAGCGGCCGTGGTCGTCATCCTGGGAGCCGATGGCCAGGTGCTGCAGAAGCAGGCGACGACGGTGGGCGGCTGAATGAAGCCAAGCCAGGGACGGAGCTGTTACCTCGTTACCTGGTACAGAGATAGAGAACAGCAAGGCGGGCGACCGGCTCCAGACAGGTCGCAGATGGGTGATTGACGATGCAACTCGACGACTTGGACAGGAAGGCAACCGCTGCCTTCGAAGGCTACGTGGTACGCAAGGACCTGGTGCGGACGTTCAGCCGCCAGTTCCCGGTGCCGACGTACGTGGTCGAGTTCCTGCTGGGCCGCTACTGCGCCACCACCGACGAAGCGGAAATCCAGGAGGGTTTGGATATCGTCCAGCGGCAGTTGGCGTCGCGGACGGTGAAAGCCGGTGAAGAGGAGCTCTTCAAGGCCCGTGCGCGCGAGGCCGGCTCCGTGAAGATTATCGATATCGTCACGGCGCGCCTGGACTCCAAGACCGACTCCTACATCGCCACCTTGCCCAGCCTGCGCCTCACGGACGTGCGGCTCACGCCCGAGATGGTCAAGGAGAACGAGCGCATGCTCACCGGCGGCTTCTACGCCGAGGTGACCCTGGGATACGACGCGTCCATCGCGCAGGAGAAGGGCGGGCGGCCCTTCGGTGTCGAAGCGCTGCGGGCCATCCAGCTCTCGAAGCGCGAGACGCTGGATGTTCTGGCCAAGGGGCGGGAGCAATTCTCCACGGCCGAGTGGCGCGACCTGCTGCTGCGAAGCGTCGGCTTCGAACCCGAGACCCTGTCGGAACGCGCCAAGGACGCGCTGTTGCTGCGCATGGTGCCGTTCGTGGAGCGCAACTACAACCTGGTGGAGCTCGGCCCTCGGGGCACGGGTAAGTCGCACCTGTTCCAGCAGGTGTCGCCGTACGCCCACCTCATCTCCGGTGGCAAGGCAACTGTGGCCCGCATGTTCGTCAACAACGCCAGCGGCCAGCGCGGTCTGGTCTGCCAGTACGACGTGGTGTGCTTCGACGAGGTGTCTGGCGTCTCCTTCGACCAGAAGGACGGCGTCAACATCATGAAGGGCTACATGGAGAGCGGCGAGTTCTCCCGGGGCAAGGAGAGCATCAGGGCGGACGGCTCCATCGTGCTGGTGGGCAACTTCGACGTCGATGTGGAGCACCAGCAGCGCATCGGTCACCTCTTCGGGCCGCTGCCGCCCGAGATGCGCGACGACACGGCGTTCATGGACCGCATCCACTGCTTCCTGCCGGGCTGGGATGTGCCGAAGCTGAACCCCACGCTGTTCACCGCCCATTTCGGCCTGGTGAGCGACTTCCTGTCGGAGTGCTTCACCCAGCTGCGCAACCAGAGCAGGGTATCTACGCTGCAAGGGCGTGTGCGCTGGGGCGGGGCGCTGTCGGGCCGCGACCTCAACGGCGTCAACAAGACCGTGAGCGGCCTGCTGAAGCTGATGTACCCCGGCTCGGACATGGCGGTCAGCGAGGAAGACCTCGAGTGGGCCGTGCGCCTGGCGCTGGAAGTGCGCCGCCGGGTCAAGGAGCAGCAGAAGCGCATCGGCGCGGCAGAGTTCCGCAACACCCACTTCAGCTACACCCTGGGAGCCGAGGGCGTTGAGAAGTTCGTCAGCACGCCCGAACTGCAGAGCCAGGGCGGCATTGGCGACGAGCCGCTGGAGTGTGGCCAGGTCTGGGTGCTGAGCCCCGGCGGTGACGAGGAGCACCCGGGCCTCTTCCGGCTCGAGGTCAACGAAGGGCCTGGAAGCGGCGTGCGGGTGCTGAACAACCCGGTGCCGGCAGCCTTCAAGGAGTCCATCCGCTGTGCGGAGCAGAACCTGTATGCCCGGGCCCAGCAATTGGTGGGTGACCGTGACCCGCGGTCCCATGAGTTCTCGGTGCAGCTCCGCGGCTTCGACGCCGCCAAGGCCGGCGCCAAGACCGGCGTCGGAGCGCTCATCGCGCTGTCCAGCGCGCTGCTGAAGAAGTCAGTCCGCGGTGGCCTGGTGGTCGTCGGTGAGGTGACGCTCGGCGGCACCATCGAGCCGATTCATAACGCGGTGACCTTGGCCGAAATCGCCGTCGAAAAGGGAGCCAAGGCTCTGCTGCTGCCCGTGTCCTGCCGGCGCCAGTTGTTCGACCTGTCGGACGAGATGGCGACGAAGCTGGACATTGAGTTCTATCAGGATGGACGGGACGCGCTGCTGAAGGCGCTGGCGGACTGAGGATGACGTAGTAGAGAAAAAGCCTGGGGAGGCATCACATTCGATGAGCCAAGCAGCACGCAGAGGACTCTTCATATCTCACGCCACGCCTGAGGACAACCATTTCGTCAGGTGGCTCGGCGCAAAGCTCACTGCCATGGGCTACGAAGTCTGGGCGGACGTCATGTGCCTGAGTGGTGGCGACGACTGGTCCCGCAAGCTCGAAGACGCCTTGCGCATCCGGGCGGCGAAGGTTCTGCTGGTCTGCACTCCCAGCGGGCTCGAAAAGCAAGGTGTCCGAAACGAGATACAGATGGCCTCCGACACGGCCAGGAAGTTGGGGGACAAGACATTCATCGTCCCGCTCCGGCTCGAACAGTACGATGCCCCGTTCCTTGTCGCGCAGACCCAGTACATAAATTTCAAGGGCAGCTGGGCCAAGGGTTTGGCCGAGCTGTCGGAACTGCTGCGCGACATGCAGATTCCGCGCGGCGCGCCTGGCGCGATGGAGGCTTGGCTCGATGCCCAGTCTGCGGGGGCAGACAAGCTCCTGGAGCGGTCAGAGCCACTGGTGTCCAACTGGCTGCAGGTCGCGAGGCAACCCGAGGCCATTCACTTCTGCGAGTCGCCGGTCGGGGCCCCACTGGAGCCTTTCCTAAATCGGCTGAACCACAAGTTTCCCTCCGTTCCGCATCGCGCTGGGGTCATCACCTTCGCGGTGCCTGATGAGGACGGCATGCTGGGCGCAGCGCTGCCCGGTAAGCATGTGGCTTCCATGCCGGCCCAGGAGTTCCTGCATGCAGGCTGGCCCCAGTTCGGAATCGACTCGTACCAGGCGAAGCGCATCTACTCGGACCTTGGGAGTCAAGCCTTTGACGGCTTCTGCCAAGGTCGGGGGCTGAGGGGTGTTGTTGGCTCCGGCAAGCGTGTCAGCTGGTGGGCTGACTTGAAGACAGCACCCGCCGGCCAGGTGCGCTTTGACTGGGGATTCCGGCGCGGCTCAAGGCAGGTCGTTGGGCAGTCTGGAAAGCGTGGGGTTCACTGGCACTATGCGTTGAACGCCCAGCTCCGGGCATCGCCCCTATGGCACCTGAGGCTGTCCCCGCGGCTGGTCTTCAGCACCAACGGGATGGATGCCATCGATGACGTGAAGCGCTCGCATGCGCTGCGGCGCTCCTTTGCGAAGGGGTGGCGAAACGCGCGCTGGCGCGACATGCTTTGCGCACAACTTTGGTGGCTGGCTGAAGGACGTTCAGAGATTCGACTGCCGGTCGCATCAGACGAGGTCATCACGCTCATCATTCCCCCGATGCAATTCAGTTGCCCCGTGACGGTGCTCGAGGGTACAGAACTGCCTGCCGATGAAGACGACCCGGATATCCCCTCGGACACCTGGAGTGACGAGCAGTCCGAGGAGGCAGACGCATGAGTCGCAATGCCCGTCCTCAGCTGCTGTACGTGGAAGAACCCAAGCTGGAGTTCCGCTACGGCCAAGCGCTTGAGTACTCGCGCGATGGCCTGTACCTGTACGGGCCGGTCGATGCCACGTCGAACCCGCGCCCGGTGCGCTACGGCTACATCGGAACCCGAGCTGGCTTCGGACGCTTCACTCAGTGGGCGGAGCAGGTTTCGGGGTTCATACCGACCCCATCACCTCGCCGGGGCGCGAAGCTCATTGAGCCCCACCATGTTCCGTTCCCCGGTTTCTCAGAGGCTTTCAACGCCCTCTGGTCAGCTCGACCAACGCATGTGGTCGATGACATTGACGAGAAGGAACTGCACAGACGGATGCACATCGCAAACCGCCATGAGGCCATCAAGGCGGTGGTGGACTTGTTCGTGGACCGCCTCGTTGAGGTTCAGCGGCGGGACGAACACCCGCCGAGCTTCTGGTATGTGGTAATTCCGGAGTTCATCTACGAGTTGGGTAGGCCTCAGTCAGTTGTGCCGAGGGCTGAACGCGTTGAAGGACGGGTGACACTGAAGGAACGGGATGCACTGAAGCTGGCAGTTCAACCGACGCTCTTCGGTGAAGATGAGAAGGACGCCGAGGTCTACAAGTACGAAAAGAACTTCCGTCGACAGCTCAAAGCTCGACTTCTTGACCAGCAGGTGGTGACTCAGCTGGTCCGTGAGAGCACGCTCGCCCCTGGCGACTTCTTGAATGCGATTGGTCAGCCCAGACGTCAGCTGGAAGACCCTGCCACGGTTGCCTGGAAGCTTTGCTCGGGGTCGTACTACAAGAGTGGTGGACGACCTTGGCAGATTGCGGCCATGCGACCGGGCGTCTGCTATGTCGGACTCGTCTACAAGAAGCAGACCGAGGACGACGCATCCAGCCACTCCGTCTGCGCCGCACAGATGTTCCTATCCGATGGGGAGGGCGTTGTCTTCCGCGGCGCACTCGGCCCATGGTTCCACCCGGAATCGAAGCAGTTCCACCTGGACGAGTCAGCAGCCGCACGGCTGGTTGGAACCGTGCTCCGCGAGTACAAACTCAAGCATGGCAAGGAGCCAGCAGAACTCTTCATCCACGCCAAAGCCTCCTTCAACGACGAGGAATGGGCCGGATTCAAGGCAGCTTGCGAGGGCACCAACACCAACGTGGTCGGCATTCAAATCTCGGATGCCTGGGACCAGTTGAAGCTGTTCCGCTCCGGTGAGTACCCGGTCATCCGGGGCACTGCCATGGTGACCAGCGAACGCTCAGCGTTCCTGTGGACCTCGGGCTTTGTGCCCCGTCTTGGCACCTACATGGGACCTGACACACCCAATCCGCTACAGGTCAGCATTCGTAGGGGCGAAGCCTCGCTGCAGACCGTCATGCGAGATGTGCTGGCCCTGTCGAAAATCAACTTCAACACCTGCCTCTTCAACGACCGGTCACCGGTGACCATCCGCTTCGCGGATGCCATCGGCGATATCTTGGTCGCGGCTCCTCGAAGTAGCGAGCCCATGCTTCCCTTCAAGTTCTACATCTGAGTTCAACCGCCTCGTTGGTCGGCATCGGGCCTGCGCCCTCTGCGCGGACTAAGGGCGTGACAGCGCCTGCCGATATCTCGAGCTGGAGAACTCAGAGCAAGGCGGTATGGCACCTGAAGTTGTACAGAGTCATCAAGACCGCGGCGCCGCTTCGGACGGCACCCTGGATGACTTCGAGTTGGAATGCGTCGAGTTAGGTCGTCTGTCTGCGGCAGCGAGATTGCGCTTGGACCCGAGTGGCCCCGAAGCGTATCGGACGTCCTTCGCGGCCTACCGCGGGCCGAAGTCTCCTCGCCCCTACTTCGAACGCAAGTGGCTGAGCCTGAGATTGAGTGCGGTGAAGCGCGGAATGGTGGTCGACGCCTCCGTCACACCCGCCTTTCTTCAAGGCATCTGCGTCTCCGAGTGTCCGGTGACACGGGAGCCGGTTGACGTCGATGGTCCAACTGAGCGAAGGCCGACGCTCGACCGACTCGTCAATGAGGTCGGGTACCGGGCAGGCAACATCTGCATGCTGTCGCGACGGGCAAACCACGCCAAGGCCGAGTTCAGCTTTGAGGAGGTGCTGCAGATTGCCGTCAAGGCAGAGCCTTTCCGCGGTCTGGACGCCAAGGAGTGGGCACGTCTCGCCTCGCTGATGTACGGGGCCTGGGCTCACGCCTACAAGAAGGCTGACCCGTACCTTATCCCCCTGTCCGCCATCCCGGGCGAGGGGATGTTCATGAGCACCTCGCAGGTGGTTCAGTTGCTTCTACTCCGGCACTTCGGGGCGGGCGGTCCCCGGAAGAAGGCGACCGCCACATGGCTTCGCATGACTCGGGCCAGTGGCGCAATGGACGCCTTGTTCCTGAGCCTGCGAGACGCGCTGACGACTGCGCTGAACGGCTCGGCGCGGCCCGCCGACGCATGGACTCAGCCCCAGGTCTTTGACGCCTTCGTCCAGTGGTACCGAGTTTGCCAATTGGAGGTAGTTCCCGAGCTGGAGGCGCTACTCGCCATGCATCAAGAGAAGCTCGGTGATGAGAACGCCTTTGCGGACTGGCAGCGGAATGTGCGCCGCAAAGCGGAAACGTCTCACTGAGCAATTCGCTTCCTGCTGGCCAGGCGGGTAACGCGGGTAACCATCCCTCAGCTCCGCGCGGACCATGAAAAAAGGGCAGACCCTTGCGGGTCTGCCCTGGGTGCCGACGGCTTACGCCGCCAGCGGCATGTCGTTCAGCTCGTCGCCCGGGAGCAGATGCCCCGGAACGTCGATGACCGTGACCTTCGTGGCGCCAAAGCCTGCGCCAATGCGCTGGGTGCTTTCCTCACCACCCGGCAGCCGCCGGAGGACCAGCGACCACCCACCCGTCGCCCACTTGGTGCCCGCGAACAGCTTGCGCAGTTCGACGTGCATGGGCGAGTTCACCACGTACAACGACCACTTGCCCTTCGTGAAGGCCACACGCAGCCCGAGTTGGGCGAGACGCGTGACGACCTCAGGCTGACCGGTCGGGTCCTTGCAGACCATCTCGATGGCCTGAGCGATGGACAGTGAACGGGTGACCAGCGCAGGCCCGTCAATCACCTTGAACTGACTGACCCGGCTGGTGAGCGCTTCCAGGCACTGTTGCTCATCGCTGACCTGGTGCACCTCGATGCGCTCCTTGATACCAAGCATGCTGACCAGGAACTCAGCGTCTTCTTCCGTTGCCGGCTTCGACGACACAAAAGCCCAGTAGCTCGCGAGCAGGGTACCCACGGTATCGGCCATGCGGCCATCACCGCCCGATTCCAGGATGCGTTGCCGCACCACGTCCTCGGATGCCTGGAACACGTTCCAACGACTGATGAAGAGCCGAGCGAGCTTGGGCCCGATTTCCCGGGCTTGCTGTTCGCTCATCTTGGGACCTTCGGGCTTGCCCTTGGCCTCCAGGATGACCCAGCGGGTTAGGTCCGCTGGTTCCAGCTTGCCGGGGCTGATGCCCGCCGCGATGAACGGCGAGTAGAACCGGTAGCTCTTCGCTTTACCGGTCACCGTACCCCGAACAATCCCTTCATCACCTTCCTGCAGGCTGTACGACATGCGCGCCACCTCGAAGGTGTCTTTGCATGCCTTGCGGGTCGGGTCGGCCTCGAACTCGTCGTTGACCACCACCTTGGACGTGCTGCCGAGGCTTTGGTAATACGCCGCCATGGTCTGAGGACCCGTGCACCCGTAGGCGAGGTTCCCGAGAAGCCAGCGGATGATTTCGAGGACCGTCGATTTCCCGCAGCCGGCTGGGCCAGTCATCAGAACGTGCGGCCGACGACGCAGGGCCGTCGACACGATGCCCACTCCGAAGAAGCCCAGAATCAGTTCGCCCGCCATGGGATGAATCCACTGCGGAGCATTGAAAGCGGCCAAAACCTGGTTGACCTCACTCTCAGTGGCCTCCGGGGTCGACAGGTCGAAGCCGGCGTCGCCGAAGACCGGGTAGACCCAGTCCTCATGGATACCGTGCTCCAGCACCACGCCGTCGGAGCGCCACAGCCGACGGCTATTGACCACCAGTTGCCCGTCGTTCATCTTCCAGACGCCGACCCGACGCTCGAGGGATTCCGAGCACGGACCGACCGCCTGACAGGCCGAGAGAATGTCGTTGGCGAGACGCTTGTGTTCGAACACAAACTTCTCCTTCTTGGCGTCGTAGTCGGTGTAGTGCTTGTCGCACCACGCAGCTCCGAACAGGGCTTTGAGGTTCATTGCCTTGAGGTCCGAGGGACGCAGGTAATGCACCTTCTTGTTAAGCAGCGAAAACACAGCAAAGCTGTTGCCAGCCATGCCGAGGGCCTCGAAGCCCCCAATAGGGGCCTCGCTGCCGTTGTTGAGGGGAGTGCCGTCGATGCTGACGATGTTGGTGTTCATTTCAAAAGTCCTCTTTCATAGCCCCCGTCGCACAGGACGTGAGCAGGGTTAATGGGGTTGGTTTCCCGGCATCGGGATAGACCTTCCGCAGGTCGGCCGACTTGCGTCGGCACGAAGCATTAACAGGACGCATCCGGGCCAGCCTGGGAGCAGGCCAGCCGCGGCACTCCAACGACTACGACTCGTTGGAACGCTTGAAAGTCACAGCTTGTGAAAGAACGACAACTGACAGTGCGCAAGGCACCGCAGCCAGGCCTTATCGGCCAAGTTGCGGCGAACTTGAGCAGTGAGCGATGCCGGCCATAGGCGAATGGCCGTGGCGGGGATTGACTCGCCCTCGCCCTTGACGAAAGACTTCGTTCAGGTGGCTACGGCCCGAGGCTCGACACGGTACGTCTCTGCTGCTTCGTCGAACTCAGGACCCGACTCGTGCGGCACTAGGAAGCGCAAGATGGCGTACTCGGGCTGGTTGACGGCGAGCAGCATGTAGGTACGCCGGTTACGCTCGTCCGTGAAGACGCAGAACGAGGTCGATTCGCCCGCGTTCTCACCATTGAAGCGGGGGTCAGCTTGCGCGATTTCGGGCTCCACGTTGTGGATGCCGAGGAGCTTGGCATTGCGCGTCACCTTGACGCCAGCCCCTTCCAAGTCCGCGGCGGTCTCTGCCACGGGGCTGGTCCAGCGGGTAATGTGCTGGCCGGTCAGTTGGTACCAGCCTTTGCGACCTGGCACGGGCTCAACTTCGGCTCGGATGCCATTCAGCAGAAACATCATGTACTTACTCTCCTAGTCAACAGGTCTGTGAGGTGGAAGCGAGTTCATCCACTCTCACGACACGGCCGGAATCGACCACGCGGCGCGCGGTCTTGATGCGGGTTAACCCGGAATCATCCAACTTGGAAAGATGGACGACGGGAGCCGCGTGCAAGCGGTGTTCCGTCGCCGGCTGCGAGCACAGCGCGATAGGCAGGACCTGAGTCGGTGGACGCCACGCCATGGCGTTGAACATGACAGAGGGTGGGAGCTCGACCAGCCCCTCATGGCCGGCTCGCCGGAGGGTGAAAAAGACCCGCCTCAGCAGGGCCACCGTCCGCCGCCCGCACCCGCCCTACAGCCAACTACTTAGTGGCAAATTAGTGGCACGAGGGCGTTCTTGCCACTACGTGAAGCTGCGCGCAAACGAGCGCAAGCGTGCGCAAGTTCTTGATTTATCATGCAGGCGCTAGACCTTAGAGCAGGGTCTGGGGCTTAGCTTTCGCGTTCGGGACGTAGAGGCCGGAGGTTCGAATCCTCTCACCCCGACCAGGATCTGCACAAATCGACCCCTCCATGGTCATGCCGGGAGGGGTCGATTTACATGGGCCCGACGGATCGGCGATGATCGACCCGATGTGCTGACCTGGCGAACGGAAGTCGATGGCCCTGGAAACGACGGTCGAACCCCCCGCAAGTGCCCTCTCGGGCGTGGCCCGCGTGCTGGTGCATGCTGGCAAGCTCCAGGCCAAGGCCGCCGAAGACATCCTGAAGTCGGCGCGTGAGCGCAAGATCGGCTTCGTGCCCGCGGCCCTGGGTGCCGGCGCGCTGCAGCCGGCCGAGCTGGCGCACACGCTGTCCGCGGCGCTGGCGCTGCCGCTGCTCGACCTCAACGCGGTCGACCTGCAGAAGCTGCCGGCCGGCGTCATCGACCAGAAGATCTCTCAGCAGTTCCAGGTGCTGGCGCTGGGCAAGCGCGGCAACCGCGTGTTCGTCGGCGCGGCCGACCCCACCGACCAGGAGGCCGTCGAGCGCATCAAGTTCGCCACCCAGCTGACGCCGGAGTGGGTGATCGTCGAGCACGACAAGCTCGCCAAGATCCTGGAGGCGCGCAACGCCAGCGCCAACGAGACCATCGAGTCGCTGGCCGGCGGCGACTTCGAGTTCGACGTCACCGACGAAGACACCGCAGCATCCGAGGCGCAGGAGGTCTCCACCGACGTCGAGGACGCGCCGGTGGTGCGTTTCCTGCAGAAGATGCTGATCGACGCCATCAACATGCGCGCGTCGGACCTGCACTTCGAGCCCTACGAGTACCACTACCGCGTGCGCTTCCGCATCGACGGCGAACTGCGCGAGATCACGCAGCCGCCGATCGCGATCAAGGACAAGCTCGCCTCGCGCATCAAGGTCATCAGCCGCATGGACATCGCCGAGAAGCGGGTCCCGCAAGACGGCCGCATGAAGCTGAAGTTCGGCAACAAGGCGATCGACTTCCGCGTCAGCACCCTGCCCACGCTGTTCGGCGAGAAGGTCGTGATCCGGATCCTCGACTCGTCCAGCGCGAAGCTGGGCATCGAGGCCCTGGGCTACGAAAAGATCGAAAAAGACCGCCTGATGGCGGCCATCGGCCGGCCCTACGGAATGATCCTCGTCACCGGGCCCACGGGCTCGGGCAAGACGGTGTCGCTGTACACCTGCCTGAACATCCTGAACCAGCCGGGCGTGAACATCGCCACAGTGGAAGACCCGGCCGAAATCAACCTGCCGGGCATCAATCAGGTCAACGTCAACGACCGCGCCGGTCTCACGTTCGCGGCGGCGCTGAAGTCCTTCCTGCGCCAGGATCCGGACATCATCATGGTCGGCGAAATCCGCGACCTCGACACCGCCGACATTGCCATCAAGGCGGCGCAGACGGGCCACCTGGTGATGAGCACGCTGCACACCAACGACGCGCCGACCACGCTGACGCGGCTGCTGAACATGGGCGTGGCGCCGTTCAACATCGCGGCCAGCGTGCTGCTGATCACTGCACAGCGGCTGGCGCGCAAGCTCTGCGAAACGTGCAAGAAGCCGGCCGAGTACCCGCGCGAAGCCCTGCTGAAGGCCGGCTTCCAGGACACCGACCTCGACGGCAGCTGGCGGCCCTACCGCGCCGTCGGCTGCTCGGCCTGCAACAACGGCTACAAGGGCAGGGTCGGCGTCTACCAGGTGATGCCGATCACCGAAGCCATCCAGCGCATCATCCTCGCCGAAGGCACCTCGCTCGACATCGCGATGCAGGCGCAGAAGGAAGGCGTGCGCGACCTGCGCCAGTCCGGCCTCGTCAAGGTGCGCCTGGGCGTGACGACACTCGAAGAGATCATCACGGTCACGAACGAGTAGCCCGCGCACCACCGCGCCCGAAACCGATCAACTTCCACACCCACAGCCCCATGGCCACAGCAGCTGCAGCTTCCGCCCGCGCGAAGTCCGCCTCGAAGGATCAGATCTACGAGTGGGAAGGCAAGGACAAGAACGGCAAGATCGTGCGCGGCGAGATGCGGGCCGGCGGCGAGTCCGTGGTCAGCGCCAGCCTGCGCCGCCAGGGCATCCTCGTCAACAAGGTCAAGAAGCGCCGCACCACCGGCGGCCGCGCGATCAAGCAGAAGGACATCGCCATCTTCACGCGCCAGCTGGCGACGATGATGAAGGCCGGCGTGCCGCTGCTGCAGTCGTTCGACATCGTGGCGCGCGGCGCAGCCAACCCGCGCCTGACCAAGCTGCTGACCGACATCCGCGGCGACGTCGAGACCGGCACCAGCCTGTCGGCGGCCTTCCGCAAGCACCCGCTGTACTTCGACTCGCTGTACTGCAACCTCGTCGAAGCCGGCGAAGCCGGCGGCATCCTGGAAGCGCTGCTCGACCGCCTGGCGATCTACCAGGAAAAGACGATGGCGCTGAAGCAGAAGATCAAGTCGGCGCTGATGTACCCGATCGCCGTCATCGTGACCGCCTTCGTCGTGCTGACGGTCATCATGATCTTCGTGATCCCGGCGTTCAAGGAAGTGTTCAGCTCCTTCGGCGCCGACCTGCCCGCGCCGACACTGTTCGTGATCGCGCTCTCCGAGTTCTTCGTCACCTGGTGGTGGGCCATCTTCGGCTTGCTGATCGGCGGCGGCTACTTCTTCTTCGAGAGCTGGAAACGCTCCGAGAAGATGCAGATGACGATGGACCGGCTGCTGCTGAAGGTGCCGGTGTTCGGCGACCTGATCAACAAGTCGGTGATCGCGCGCTGGACGCGCACGCTGTCGACCATGTTCGCGGCCGGCGTGCCGCTGGTCGAGGCGCTCGACTCGGTCGGCGGCGCCTCGGGCAACGCGGTGTACGCGCAGGCCACCGAGCAGATCCAGAAGGACGTCTCCACCGGCTCGGCGCTCACCACCTCGATGACCGCCAGCGGCGTGTTCCCGACCATGGTGCTGCAGATGTCGGCCATCGGCGAGGAATCAGGCTCGCTCGACCACATGCTGGCCAAGTGCGCCGAGTTCTACGAAGAAGAAGTCGACGACATGGTCAAGGGCCTGTCCAGCCTGATGGAGCCCTTCATCATCGTGATCCTGGGCGTGCTGATCGGCGGCATCGTGGTGTCGATGTACCTGCCGATCTTCAAGCTCGGCGCCGTGGTCTGACGCGGCGGTCGCCATGCTGGAACTGCTGCTGACCCCGGCGGGTCTGGGGGTGCTCGGCCTGCTGGTCGGCAGCTTCCTCAACGTCGTCGCCCACCGCATGCCGCGCATGCTCGAGCGCCAGTGGTGGGCCGACGTGGCCGGCCACCTGGCCGACGCCGCGTCCTTCGAACGCACCTTCGGCCGCAAGGCGCCGGCGCAGGTGGAGCAGGTGGCCAAGGCGCTGGACGGGTCGCTGACGGCGCTGCCCGCCCTGGGCCTGGCGCGGCCTGGGTCGCGCTGCCCGTCCTGCGGGCACCGCATCCGGTGGTACGAGAACATCCCCATCGTCTCGTGGCTGGTGCTGCGCGGGCGCTGCTCGGCCTGCAAGGCCCCGATCGGCTGGCGCTACCCGGCGGTGGAGGCGCTGACCGGGCTGCTGTTTGCCGCCGTGGCCTGGCGCATCGGCCCGCATCCGGCGGCGCTGATGTGGTGCGCCGTGGTGGCGGTGCTGCTGGCGCTGACGCTGATCGACTGGGACACGACGGTGCTGCCCGATGCGCTGACGCTGCCGCTGCTCTGGGGCGGGCTGCTCGCCGCGGCGCTGGGCTGGTCGCCGCTGCCGCTGGCGCAGGCGGTCTGGGGTGCGGTGGCCGGCTACCTCTCGCTGTGGTCGGTGTACTGGCTGTTCAAGCTCACCACCGGCAAGGAGGGTATGGGCTACGGCGACTTCAAGCTGCTGGCCGCGCTCGGGGCCTGGCTGTCGTGGCAGGCCATCCTGCCCATCGTGCTCTTCGCGTCGGTGCTCGGCGCGGTGGTGGGCATCGGCATGAAGTTCGGTGGCGCCCTGCGCGAAGGCCGCTTCGTGCCCTTCGGGCCCTTCCTGGCCGGCGGCGGCGTGGGCGTGCTGCTGGTGGGCCTGCCCACGGTGCTGGGCTGGATCGGCTGGTGAAGGCGCCGGCGCCCCGCGCGTGATCGCCCGCATCGGCCTGACCGGCGGCATCGGCAGCGGCAAGAGCACGGTCGCCGCCGAGCTCGTGGCCTGCGGGGCCTGGCTGGTGGACACCGATGCCATCGCGCACGCGCTCACCGGCCCCGGCGGCGCCGCCCTGCCTGCGCTGGCCCGCGCCTTCGGCCCCGGCGTGATCGGCGCCGACGGGGCGTTGGACCGCGCCCACATGCGCAGCCTCGCCTTCGCCGACCCCGCGGCGCGGCAGCGCCTGGAGGCCCTGCTGCACCCCCTGATCGGCGCCGAGGCCGACGCGCGCGCCGCGCGCGCCGAGGGGCGCGTGGTGGTCTTCGACGTGCCGCTGCTGACCGAGCGGCCGCACTGGCGCGCGCGCGTGGATCGCGTGCTCGTCATCGACTGCCCCGAGGCGCTGCAGGTGCAGCGCGTGATGGCCCGCTCAGGCTGGACCGCCGACGCCGTGCAGCGCGTGATGGGGCAGCAGGCCTCGCGCGTGCAGCGGCGTGCCATCGCCGACGCGGTGATCCACAACGGCCCGGACACCACGTTGCCGGCCCTGCAGGCGGCCGTGCGCACGCTGTGGGCTGCATGGTGCGCACCGGGTGCCGCGCAGGGCCCATGTCCGGCGGCCCCGCAGGGGAACCGCCAGGGGTAGCGCACGGGCCCTGTGGAACAATAGTCCGCGTGGCGTCGGTCCTGTACGAGTACCCGTTCAACGAAAGCATCCGCACGATGCTGCGGCTCGAGCACTTGTTCGACCGCCTGCAGATCCTCGTGGCGCGCGAGGCCCCGGTGGACCATCACTTCGCGCTCGTGACGCTGTTCGAGATCGTCGACGTCGCCTCGCGCGCCGACCTGAAGTCCGACCTGCTGAAGGAACTGGAGCGCCACCGCACCCAGTTCCAGGGCTACCGCGGCAACCCGCACGTGGCCGAGGCGGTGCTCGACGAGGTCATCGGCCGCATCGACACCGCCCATGCAGGCCTGAACCAGCTCGCCGGCAAGGCCGGCCAGCCGCTGGCCCACAACGAGTGGCTGACCAGCATCCGCAGCCGGATCAGCATCCCCGGCGGCACCTGCGAATTCGACCTGCCGGCCTACTACGCCTGGCAGCAGCACCCGGCCGAGGCCCGCCGCGCCGACCTGCAGCGCTGGGTGGCCACGGTTCAGCCGCTGGACCTGGCGCTGCGCGTGCTGCTGGGCCTGCTGCGCGACGGCGGCATGCCGCAGCGCGTGGCCGCGCCGGGCGGCCAGTTCCAGCAGAGCCTGCCGCAGGGACGCAGCTACCACCTGCTGCGCGTGCGGCTGGACGACGGCAACGACCTCGTGCCCGAGATCAGCGGCCACCGGCTGATGGTGTCGGTGCGCTTCATGCGGCCCGACGGCGACCACCGGCTGCGCCCGGTGAACGTCGACACCAGCTTCGAACTCACCTTGTGCAGCTGAGCGTTCGATGACGCGCACGGTGCCCTGCCCCACCTGCCGGCAGCCTTCGCCCTTCACGCCGGCCAACCGCTGGCGGCCGTTCTGCAGCGAGCGCTGCCGCGGCATGGACCTGGGCGCCTGGGCCAGCGAGGACTACCGCGTCGCGGCGGCACCGCCGCAGGGCGACGACGCCGACACGCCCGCGCCGGGCGGCGCGGGCGGCCCCGACACCGACGCCCGGACGGCATCCTGAGTCGGCCGGCGCCCGGCCGGCCAAGCCCCCAGGCTCACCAGGCCCTTGAAGGCCGCCGAGCCGTCTCTATAATGCGCTTGTTAGCACTCGCAGCGTGTGAGTGCTGATGACAGGAGGCCTCACCGGCCCGCCCTGTCAGTGAACCCCGGCGGCCGCCCTGGCGCGCCGCCCTCCCCCAGGACTGACTTTCCACAGGAGTCTTCACATGAAGCTGCGTCCTCTGCACGATCGCGTGATCGTCAAGCGCCTCGAGAACGAGACCAAGACCGCCTCCGGCATCGTGATCCCCGACAACGCGGCCGAGAAGCCGGACCAGGGCGAAGTCCTGGCCGTCGGCCCGGGCAAGCGCAACGACAAGGGCGATTTCGTGGCCCTGAACATCAAGGTCGGCGATCGCGTGCTGTTCGGCAAGTACAGCGGCCAGACCGTCAAGGTCGACGGCGACGAGCTGCTGGTGATGCGCGAGGAAGACCTCTTCGCCGTCATCGAGAAGTAAGCCGCGACGCGGCGCCGTTCGCCGCAGGCCGACCTGGCAGTGCCAGGTCATGGCCCGGCAGGGCGTGCCGCAGACACCCGATTCTTCCGGCGCAGGCCGGCATTCCCAGACTTAGGAGATTCATCACATGGCTGCCAAAGACGTCGTCTTCGGTTCTGACGCCCGCCACCGCATGGTGGAAGGCGTGAACATCCTGGCCAACGCGGTCAAGGTCACCCTGGGCCCCAAGGGCCGCAACGTCGTGCTCGAGCGCTCGTTCGGCGCCCCCACCGTCACCAAGGACGGTGTCTCGGTCGCCAAGGAGATCGAGCTCAAGGACAAGCTGCAGAACATGGGCGCGCAGATGGTCAAGGAAGTCGCTTCCAAGACCAGCGACAACGCCGGTGACGGCACCACCACCGCCACCGTGCTGGCCCAGTCCATCGTGCGCGAGGGCATGAAGTTCGTCGCCGCCGGCATGAACCCGATGGACCTCAAGCGCGGCATCGACCGTGCGGTGCACGCCCTGGTCGACGAGCTGAAGAAGGCCAGCAAGCCCACGACCACCAGCAAGGAGATCAGCCAGGTCGGCGCCATCTCCGCCAACAGCGACGAGTCGATCGGCAAGATCATCGCCGACGCGATGGACAAGGTCGGCAAGGAAGGCGTGATCACCGTCGAGGACGGCAAGAGCCTGAACAACGAGCTCGACGTCGTCGAGGGCATGCAGTTCGACCGCGGCTACCTGTCGCCCTACTTCATCAACAACCCCGAGAAGCAGGCCTGCATCCTCGAGAACCCGTTCGTGCTGCTGCACGACAAGAAGGTCAGCAACATCCGTGACCTGCTGCCGGTGCTCGAGCAGGTGGCCAAGGCCGGCCGTCCGCTGCTGATCGTGGCCGAGGAGGTCGAGGGCGAGGCGCTGGCCACGCTGGTGGTCAACACCATCCGCGGCATCCTGAAGGTCGCCGCCGTGAAGGCGCCGGGCTTCGGTGACCGCCGCAAGGCCATGCTCGAGGACATCGCCATCCTGACCGGCGGCAAGGTGATCGCCGAGGAAGTGGGCCTGACGCTGGAGAAGGCCACGCTGGCCGACCTGGGCTCGGCCGCGCGCGTCGAGATCGCCAAGGAGAACACCACGATCATCGACGGCGCCGGCAAGGCCGACGACATCGAGGCCCGCGTCAAGCAGATCCGCGTGCAGATCGAGGAAGCCACCAGCGACTACGACC
>VFQM010000718.1_pt1 | contig 34347 bp, 34 predicted proteins | sample 3512391 | NCBI WGS metagenome assembly VFQM01 (sample SAMN10412369, study PRJNA504923) | tailings metagenome | isolation source: Replicate 1 from Balatoc abandoned mine | place: Philippines
CTATTGCCTGCGCAAATCGCAAGCCTCATGAGCATCCCATATGCGAGATTCACCTGCGGAGGCGGAAGGGTTGACAAAGAGAGCCTGCGCTGCTCGAATAGCCCGGCAGCTCGCCATGAGCAAATTCATAGATCGCAGAGAGTGTTCGCAATGACCCTGGAAGAGTTCAAGAAGCTATTCGCCTTGGCGCCGGAACGGTTTCCGTCGACGCTGGAGGAGCGCTACCCGCGCATCCTGACCCAAATCCTGAAGAATTGGGAAAGCCCCAATGAGCAGGAGCATTACTTCCAGGAACTGGTGGTGGATATGCGGGGGAATCGCCAAGGGTTTCCGCCGAAGGCGATGGAGGAGATTCTCTTCCTCTCGGAAGTTTACGCGCGCTGGAGATCCGACCGGAAAAGAAAGGCGGACGAAAAGAAGCTCAAGGACATCTCGCCGAAGCTGGTGATCGATCTGGATCGACAGCAGGCGCCGCTGACGCCGGAGCTGACCAAGCAGCTCGCGCAGCTCAAGAGCATGCTGGCGAAAGATGATCCGAAAATTATCGACATCATGACCGCCAACAAAATCGATCCGAACCAGAAGGATGCGGATGGGCAGACTTTGCTGATGCACGCCGCCATCCAAAATGCGGAAAAGGCGATCCTGGCGCTGATCAAGCTCAACGCGAATCCCCATATGATGGATTTCACCGGCAACACGGCGCTGCATTGGGCCGTGGTGTCCAACCGTCTTCGCGTTTCGGAGATTCTGCTGTATTTCGGGGCCAATCCCGATGCGAAAAACAAGGGAGGGGCGACGCCGCTCTCCTTGGCGGCCATCAAGGCGGATACCGCGATCCTGCGTCGCCTGCTCGATTATGGCGCGGATGTGATGTCCTTCGACAATCAGGGGAATTTTCCGCTGCACAAGGCGGTGACGGCCAAGGCCAAAGATGCGACGATCATGCTCGCCAACGCGGGAGCTTCGTGGTCTGGCCGAAACAAAGAAGGGATTTCTCCGCAGGATCTGGCGGAAAAGGATCCGGAAATGCGCCTGGTGTTCGATCGCCTGCGCAGAGAAGCGATGGCTCGCGGAAATAAGCAGTAACGAAAACAGCGAAAATGGCAGCCATGCGGATGGTTGCCGGATGAGCGAGCCAGGGCAGAAGACAAGCGGCGTAGATTTTTGCGGTTTTCGCGCTAATTTTCGAAAAAGGGAAATTAGCGGCTAGCGCCGCCAACAAGATCAACGAGAAAAATATGGACTCTCAAAAGCTGCGGGTCGGGCTGCACGAGAACGGGATTCCGCTGACGCTGCCGGACAGCCATCCTGGGATTTTTTGCGAATTGGCGGATCTCTGGGAGAAAACGCTGGCGTTTCGCCACAAAGCGAGCCAGCTGTTTTTGGATCAGGGGCTGAATCTGAGCCAAAAAGACATCAGAGACATCCAGGTTCTCTTGCGGGTGCATGAGGCCTATAGCGCGGCGCGCTCGCCCAAGGCGGATCCCAAGCTGCTCAAGACCATTTCGCTGGATCAGCTTCCCGAGATCGAGAAGGCGCAGAAACTGATCACGACTGCGCTGGGGCTTCAATTGCGCGAGGTGCAGCGCTTGATCGCGGGGGATGATTTGCGGGCGATTCAGGTGATGCTCGGCGCGGAAATCCATGTGAACCAGAAGGACAAGGACGGGTTGACGCCGCTCTCCATCGCGGCGCAGGCCGGCGCGAAAAAATGCGCGGAAGCGCTCTGCAAAATCGGCGCGAATCCGCATGTCACAGATTCGGCCGGAAATGCTCCAATCCACTGGGCGGCGGCATTCGGAAAGCTCGGCGTGGCGGAGGCGCTGCTGTTCTATGGCGCCAGCGCGAATGCGGTCAACCATGCGGGTGGCTCACCGCTGATGCTGAGCCTAACCAAGGGAGAGCTGCAGCTCGCCCAAAAATTGATGGACTATGGCGCGGATTTTCGCCTGAAGGACCGCAGAGGGAACACCGCGTTGCATCGGGCCGTCCAGCAGAAAAACCGGGAAGCCGCGGAGTTCCTGTTCGAAGCGGGGGCCTCCATTGACGAAATGAATGCGGACGGAATGACTCCGAGGGATCTGGCGATGCAGGATCCGAAAATGAAAGGAGTCTTCGATCCGCCGAAGAGATTCGCTGATCCGAGAAAAGCCGGATGATGGCAACGCGCCAGCGAAAGGAAAAAGAAGCGGCCCGCCTGAGCGGGCCGCTCTCATTTCGAGGCGGGCTTTTTGCTTTCCTGGTTCGCCGAAAGGAGCCGCTGAAGAGCTTGCAAATCCAAATAGCCCTCGGATTTTTTCATGGACGGGAAAACAAAGGTCGGGGTCGAGGAAATCGCAAGGCGAGACGCCAGCGCCATGTTCGCGGCGATGGGAGCGTCGCATTTTGGCGTTTCGGAAGGGAGGCCTTGAGTCCACCAATGGTTAAGGGTTTTCTCCGGATCCTTTGAGCACCAGATTCCCTCGGCCGCGCGCTGGGAGGACGGGCCAAGAAGGGGGATCAGGAAGGTGTAAATGGTCACATTCTCGAGCTTGGAGAGAATTTCTTCTTGTTTCTTGCAGTAGTTGCAATTGGGGTCCGAGAAGAGAGCCACTTTCCGGGAGCCGTTCCCCTGGCGCCGGACAATCGCGTGCTCGAAAGGCAATTCCCCCCAGGAGATGGAGGAAAGTTGGCGGATCCGCTCCTGCGTCAGGTTTTGCTTGCTTTCCAGGTCAATGAGGGCTCCGACGAACAAATGGGTCGCTTTCGAATTCGTGTAGACAATATTTCCGTCCGCCAGCTGAATTTCCCAAATGCCAGGAACGGTGCTGCGAGTCGCCCGAATGGGTTTCGGAAGATCCGTTCCGCTTTTCTTTTCCACGGCGAGACGAATGCGCTCCGCCTCGCTGGGGGCTTTCGCAAAGGCGGAAGCCGAAAAGGAGCCGGAGAGAAAGAGGGCGGCGGCAAAAGCCAGGGAAAGCGTGCGGCGGCGAGTCATTTGAAATCCTTTCTATTCAGGAAGCCTGCTGTGGAAATCCGACCAGCGCTCCAGAAAAAAGCCAGCGGCGATAGCGCTGTAGATGATTCCCGGAACGATGGATAGCCAGTCCAAGCGGGGAAAGGGGAAGAAATCCGGGAACAGGATCTCGTAGGCCACCCACATGAAGAAATGTGCTCCGCAAGCGAGGAGAACCCAAGTGAATGGCGAATTGCGGAATCTTCGGAAGGAAGAGGGAGCGCGCAATGCTCGCAACGCGCGGATATTGGTCAGAAAAATCATGATGGGAATGGCCATGAGCATTCCGAAAAGAAAAATGGAGAGGCGCTCCAGGTGAAGAAAGAACGGGAAAATCGTTCGGAAATTCGACTCAATCTCCGGAGTATGCTCATACAAAGCAGCCACTATTCGGATTCGGGTTCCCGGTTTTTGCGGGGCCGGATGCAGAAACAGAATCAGGGAAGAGGATTTCGAGGCTTGGACGGCGGAGCTGCCGGGGTAGGGAGTGAGGCGATCGAAGGAAATGGGGATGGTTTTCCCGGCCAATTCCTCTGATCCGCGCAAAACCTTTTCGACATGGAATTGGCCCGTCCCGTTTTGCTTTGGGGGACGCAAAGAGCCAACGACCGCCTCGAAAGAAGAGAATCGAATGGCCCAATGGTTGAAAGCCTCCGCGGAATCCAGAGATTGCGGCGCGGAATGGGCGGCCGGCGTGAAGGAGAAAAGAAGCAGCGCAATGGAAAGCAAAACCATGGGCATGGGCGGTCTTCTCAAGAAAAGCCAAAAGAGCTTGGCAGCATATCCTAGAAGGAGATGAGAAGCAATGATGTTGCGGTGTTTCGCGAAATGGGAGAAAATCAGCCCATGGAAAATGAAAAAAGCATGGCCTCGCCGGAACTGTTCGCTTTGCTCGCGGAGCGCCGGAGCCTCCTGGAGAGGCTCGGTCTCGCGAGCATATGCCCGTCCAAATGGCAGCGAACCACCGGGGAGGATTTGCTGGGGGATGCGTTTGATTTTTCAGTGAAGCCAGCGGAGGGGCAAGGACTTTTGGTGTCCTGGTCCGAGAAGAAGGCCGGCGCCGCGGCGAATGGCTGGACGATTCGGATCGGCCCGGGGGCCGGAGGAAAAATGCGAGTTTTGTCTGCGATCGGAACGCCTGAGGCCATCAGCACGATCAAAGACGCGGGAATCCTGATCCGGGACGCGCTGCGCCGCAGCGTTCCGTTAGCCGCCGCGCCATCCGAGGCAGGAGGAAAGCCGGCAAGGAAAAGCAAAAGCGGAAAATCGCGCTGACGGTGCTTAGGCGTTCAGAGCGGGCTACTCGGCATTGCCGTAAGTGGATCCAATCCAATCGCCCACGGATTTTTGCCAAGAGAATTCCGCGGGGTTGTCGGCAAAACTCTCAAGAGCATCCAGCATTTCCAGGGGAGAGGCGCGCCGCGTCGACGCGTTGATCTCAAAGTAAGGAGCGATTTGCGGGGGAATCAGAGAGAATTGGTGGCGCTTCTTCACCAGAAACTCCTGGAATTCCCGCTCATTCATCGGGGCGAGAAACCTCTTATGCTCCGAGAGCGTAATGATTTCGCGAGCCTGGGCGATCCCGTCTTCGTCCAGGCCCATCGCCTGAGCAACAGCGGGGGTCTTTTTGGCTGTGGCGAGGAAGCGGCCGAAAGCCCGGTTTTTTTCCGAGGGAATTGCCAAAAAGAGCAGCGATTTGTCTGCGAATGAAATCCAGACTTCCTGAACTTGGGCTTCAGCAGGAAAGATCCGCAGGCCCGGAGGGGTTCCCGGGAGTTCCAGGGAAGAGATTCCGGAGGGCAACGGAAAGTGCGAGCGAACCAGAAATTTGCTGGTTTGCTCAGAGTAATGCATGGCTCGCTGCGAGACGGCTTCGAGCAGCTTGATGTTCATCCCATCCGGAGTGAACAGCGTATCCGAAAACGCCTCCTGAATGCGAGACATTTCTTCGCGCCCCCATTTTGCCAGGGCCTTTTTGGACATGGCGTCAGAGGAGGGGGCGGGAGCTGGCGCGGAAGAGGGAGAGCTCATCGGAATCCTTTCGACAATGGTGGAAGGATAGCACAGAAAAAAGATAGGGCGCCAGATCTGGCGCCCGAAAAGTCACAAAACAGACGCGGCCTGATCCGCTAAGCGAGAGCGCTCAACACGGGACATGGTGACATGGCCATAATGCCGCCATCCCTTCATCCGCTCCACCAGATAGCTCAAGCCGCAGCTGCTCTCGGTGAGATAGGGCGCGTCAATTTGGGCGATGTTCCCCAGGCAAATGACCTTGGTTCCAGATCCTGCGCGAGTGATCAAGGTTTTGATTTGCTTAGGGGTGAGGTTCTGAGCCTCATCGATCACCAAGATTTTGTTGAGGAAGGTGCGTCCCCGCATGAATGTCACGGATTTCACCTTGATCTTAGAGTGGAGAAGGTCTCGCGTGGCCTTGTGCTCCCAAGAGCCGGATTCGGTCGTTTTCGGGCGCGTGAGAACATCGAGGTTGTCCTCGAGGGCCCCCATCCAGGGAAGCATTTTTTCCTCTTCAGTGCCGGGAAGAAAACCGATATCGTCGCCAATCGGAAGAGTGATGCGAGTGAAGACCATTTCCTCGTGGCGCTTGTCCTCAAACAAAAGCTGCAGCGCGGATGCGAGGGTAAGCAGCGTCTTGCCGGATCCCGCCTGGCCAAGGATCGTCACGATATCGATCTCCGGATCCAGAAGGAGGTTGAGAGCGAAGCTCTGCTCTACGTTCCGGGCGGTGATGCCCCACACGTTATTTTTTTGGTGCTGAAAATCCGTGAGGGTTTTCAGTTGGGCAGTGTCCCCGTCCCGGGAAATCACTCGAACAAAAAATGGCTCCTGATTTCCCGGGCCACGAAGCAGCATATTCGGCAGAAGCTTCCGGCAGCCGACTCCTTGGACTGAATAGCAAACGTGGGAGCCTTCCTTGTGGGAATCCTGAATTTTCACGCTCGTCCAGAAGCTGTCGTCGACGTCGAGAATTCCCGTGTAAAGAAGGTCGGCATCCTCGATGGCCTCGTCATTCCAATAATCTTCCGCCTGGATGCCCAGCGCGGAAGCCTTGATGCGAAGGTTGATGTCCTTGGAGACCAGGATCACCGGGCCGGGCTCTTTCTTTTCCGAGCGCTGCGCCTTCAGGCCAAGAACCACCCGCAAGATGCCATTGTCGCCTTTGTGGTTTGGCAAATCGATGGGCAGGTGGTTCGCGTATTGACGGTCTTGCACAAAAAGGCGCCCGGTCGCGCCGCCGCCATTGTGAAACTTCAAGCCATAGCCTTCTTCCATGCTTCCGGCGCGCGGCTGCGAAACGATCAGGTCTAGCGTGCGGCTTGCCTGGCGGCAGGAGCGGGCCACATCGGACATGCCCACTTTGTTGTCATCGAGCTCCTCCAGCGTAGCCATCGGGATGAAAACATCGTTTTCCTTGAATCGAAAAACGGACATCGGATCATGAATGAGGACATTGGTATCAAGAACAAACAGCTTTTTGGATTTTTTCTCCGTGACCTTCCTTCTTCTCTCCATGCGTTTCATCTCCGCGGCGCGCAAAACAAAAAAGGCAGAGCGTCGCGCCAGACGCACTGCCTTCGGGAATTCGGGTTTCGCAAAAGAGCACCGGATGGGGCCTCGCTAAGCTTGAATCACAGCCTGAATCTACCCTCGGGATCTGCAGTCGTCAATCTTGGCGGCAAAGGTCGGAGCAGCGTGGGAGAAGGGGTGAAAAGTTTTTTTGTTTGGTGTATCATGCGCCATTCCTGAGAATCCAAAGGCCCGGCAATGATTGATAGCGAATTGTTCCACTCCATCGCCACGTATGCTCTTCCAACGCTTTTCGCGATCACAGCGCATGAGGCGGCTCACGGCTACGCCGCGAAGCTCATGGGAGACAACACGGCGTATCGCCAAGGGCGGGTGACGCTCAACCCCGGTCCTCATATTGATCCGATCGGGACGATCGTGGTGCCGGCATTGTGCCTTCTTTTTGGAGGCTTGCTCTTTGGCTGGGCCAAGCCAGTTCCGATCAATCCGTCCAACATGCGCTATCCAAGAAAATCGCCGTTCTGGGTCGCGCTGGCCGGGCCGGCATCCAATTTCGCGATGGCGCTAGGGTGGGCCTTGCTCGCCTGGGTCGGCTATCAGGGATGGGCCGGGGAGTTGGGAAGCGATCCGCTGGTCGCGATGGGGTTCGCCGGAATCCAAATCAACCTGATGCTGATGATCCTGAATTTGCTTCCTTTGCCGCCGTTGGATGGCGCGAGAATGGTGGAGCGATTCTTGCGAGGCGGAGCGAGAGATTTTTGGGCGAAGATCGAGCCGTATGGCTTTTTCATTCTGCTGGGCCTCGCGCTGACGGGCCTGCTGTCGATGCTCTGGATGCAGCCTTGGTTCAGCGCGTTTTCCTGGATGCAAAAAATCCCCTATTTCTGATTTCCGGATTGGGCCGATTCAGGCGGGATCAAGAAGGACAAGGCGAAGGCGTGCGCCACGAAACAAGACAGCCCGGGAATTCCCGGGCTGTCTTATGAACGACGCCTGCAGGCAAAAGAGCTCAAGCCTCGTTGTCTTTTTTGAATTGCTCCATCAAGGCGATCTCCTGCTTCATCTCCAGGAGATTGACGATGCCGGCGATCATCAGCTCGGGATATTTCTCCGAAAAAAGCTGGGCGGCCATGGCGACATCTTCCGCGAGGACGGGGCATTTCATGACCTTGTTGTTCTCGAGTCCCGCTTTGGCGATCTCCGTCGGATCTTCCATGCCGTCCTTCGGAAATCCGTAAATCATGAACACATTCGCATCGCTATAAATATTTGACATGGAAATCTCCTGGTGGGGAAAGGATAAACGACGGGGAGATTGTATGGGGTTTTGCGCGCTTGTCCAGCGGAAAAATAGGGTGCGCCGGCTTAATGCGAATATTTTCGGACCAATCCTGTGACAACGCCCTGGATTTCCAGCTCTTGGACAGGGATCAGGTCGGAATATGATCTGTTTTCCGGCTTGAGGAAAAACTTGCCCCCCTTTTTGGAGAGCCGTTTCAGCGTGAATTCCCCGTCAATTTTCGCGACGACAATGTCTCCGGCCTTTCCTTGGCGAGCCATGTCAACGATCGCGATGTCGCCATCGCAAATGCCCGCGTCCATCATGGAGTCGCCGCGAACGGGAAGCATAATGGTCTGCGAGGGCTTCGGAACCAAATAAGCCTGAAGGTTCATCGAGTCCCGCGAAAGAGTCTCGGCGGCAATCCGAGCGGGGGGGCCGGCGGGAATCGCCTCGGGAGAGAGCCAGGATTCAAAAAACCGATCCGTAGGCTCATGGAATCCGCCGGGGGCGGCCAAAACGCCCTCCTCAGCCAATCGGCCCATCATTTCGGAAATGCGCTCCTCAGGTTTCCCGAGCATGAGGGAAAGGGCGGATACGGAAGGAATTTCGCTGTGGCGCGCGTAGTAGTCCTGAAGTTTTTTCAGCAAGAGCTTCGCATCCATGCCGGTTTCCTCGAGGTTGCTGTCCAAGCAGCCTATCCGTTTCTGCAGCAAAAGCAAGAAAGTGGGAGAAAGTGGGAGAAGACCATTTGGTGAAAATGGTTTCTAGCGCTCTTTCTCGGCTTTGCGCGAGGAGGCGAAAACCGGTAGAATATGGCGGTGAAATAAGAGTGGAGCGATCATGCGACAAGACGAAAAAAACGATTTGGATTCCGGGATGGCTTCCTACGCGGCGCTGCACGAGTCCAGCCTGGGCCGGCGCCATGAAGAGCCGCTCGCGACGGACCGGAGCGAATTTCAGCGCGACTGCTCCAGAATCATCCATTCGTCGAGCTTCCGGAAGCTGCAATACAAAACGCAAGTATTCGCGAATCAATCCGGGGATCTGTTCCGGACGCGGTTGACGCATTCCATGGAAGTGGCGCAGCTCGCCAGATCCGTGGCCAGAGGGCTCAGCCTCAATGCTGATTTGGCGGAGACTCTCGCGCTGGCGCACGATTTGGGGCATGCCCCGTTTGGCCATACCGGGCAGCATGTTCTCAACGATCTGATGCGGGACTACGGAGGCTTTGAGCACAACCTGCACGGGCTGCGCCTGGTGGATGAGCTGGAAAGCCAATATTTGGGATTTGAGGGGTTGAATTTGCTCTTCGAGACGCGCGAGGGGATTCTCAAGCACTGCTCGGCCAAAAATGCCGCGACGCTGGGCCAGGTCGGCGAACGATTCCTGCCGGCGGCCAATGGGGAGGAGAAAACCTACAAATCCCCGTCCCTGGAGGCGCAGCTCACCGATTGGTGCGATGCGATCGCTTACACCCATGCTGACATCGAAGATGGGATTTTGATGAAGTTCATCTCGATCGAGCAGGTGGAGGAAGGGGTCCCGCTCTTTGCGGAGGCGATGCGCCTGACGAAAGAAAAGTATGGGGCTCCGAAAAAGGGGGCGGAGGGGGCATTCGTGAAAATGGCGACGGGGATCATGCTCAAGCAAGCCCTGGGAGACCTGACTTCCGAGTCGAAGCGAAAGATCGATGAGTCCGGGGTGAAAAGCCTGGCGGATGTCCGCGCGGCGGAGCATCTGATCGGATTCTCGAAAGATTTCGCGGATTTTCACCATTTTCCGCTAAAACGCTTCTTGCGGGAAAATCTCTATAAGCACAGCGAGCTCGAGCGCGTCAGGATGCAGCAGCAGGAAATGCTGCGGTTCCTTTTCGAATCGTATCAGAAAAATCCGCGGCTGATGGATCTGCAGGGGCCCAAATCCAAGTTGCCATTGGAGCGCCAGATTTGCGATCATATCGCCGGAATGACGGATCGCGAGGCTGTCCAAATTTTCCAAAAGCTGCAGGTGGCTCCGGCGACGAGAAAATCCCCGGCCTCGGCGGCGAGGGCTCCCAAATGATCACGCTGATGAAAGAGGAGAAGGCGGTCAAATTCATGCGCATGGCGCTGACCCAGGCGATGCAATTCTCCAAAGACGAATCGACCAAAATCGCGGCCCTGGCCCTGGGGCGGGAAGCCCATGAGATCCGCAGCAGCGGATATAATGGAATGCCCCGGGGATGCGATGATGATCGGCCGGAGCGCCACGCGCGGCCGGAAAAATACTTGTGGTTTGAGCATGCGGAGCGGAACGCGATCTACAATGCGGCGCGGGTCGGAACTCCTTTGGCGGGGAGCATTTTGATTGTGACGATGGCGCCGTGCATGGATTGCTCGCGAGCGATCGTTCAAGCCGGGATTGAAGGCGTGATCGCCCTGGAGCCGCACGCGGAGATGGTTGACCGCTGGGGAGCCCATTTCGAAAAAAGCGCGGAGCTGCTGAGCGAATGCGGCGTCGAGCTAGAGTGGCTTCGCAGGGAGCAGATTCTTCGGGCTGCCTCAGGTGAAGAAAGAATGTTCTGGAAGCTGGCGATGGGAGAAAGGCTCTGATACCGGGGCCGTGAGGAAAGAGAAGAGGCAAGAAGAAGGCCCGCCAATTGGCGGGCCTTCTTCTGTTGATCCGGCTTACTCGATGAACAGAATATCGCCAGAGGGATCCGCATCGAATCGGGAGTATCCGCTGGAGCTTCCCGCGGGTTTCCGGGTTCCGACCGCGGTGGGTTTGGCGGCGATCGCCATTTCGATTTCGCTTGCTTTGGCCATATCTTGGCGCTTGGCGCTTTGCGCTGCGAGCTGAGCCTCCGCCCGCTCCCGGGCTTGCCGCGCATTGGCCAGCTCGCGGGCAGACGATTCGGCTTTCCGGCCTTCAGCGTCCAATTGAGCCAGGGTCGCGGAAAGATCCTTTTGGGCTTGCAGCAAAGAGGCTTCGCTTTTCTTGCGCTCGGCGAGAGCGGCGGTCAAATCTTTCTTGGCTTTTGCGTGATCAGCGGCAACTTTGCGGAGGTCAGCGGAGGCGACGGCGGATTTGCTGGTTTCCGATTTCGCGTTTTCCGCCAGGGCGTCGCGCTGAGCTTCCAAGGCTTTGACTTTTTCCGCCAAGGATCCGGCTTCAGTCTGAGAGGAGCCAAGCGATGCGCTCAAAGAGGCGATCTGCGACTCGGTTTTTGAGCGCTGGCGCTGAAGGCTTGCGAGGGAGGCGTTGGTTTCCGCCACTTTCGCTTCTTCGGCCTTAAGCTGGGCGATCGTGGAAGAAAGATCCGTCTTCGCTTTGGCCAAATTGATTTCCAGCTGCTTGCGCGAGGCGATCGTCTCGGTCAGGCGCTGTTTGGCTTGAGCGTGCTGCTCAGAAACCTTCTGAAGCTCGGAAGAAGAGTTCGAGGCCAGAGCGCCTTCGGATTTGGTTTTTTCCTCCAAAAGGTTCCGCTGCGCGCTCAGAGCGGCGATTTTCCTGGAAATGCCTTCGGCATCCTTTTGGGAGCCGTCAAGCGCCAGCTGGAGCGCCGCAATCTGGGCCTCTTGCTCTTGGGCTGTCTTTTTCGCGGTCTCAACAGCGGCCAGCATCTCTTGTTTCTCGCGCTCGGCGGCGTCTCGTCGAGCGACAGATTCTGCGACCGCTTGATTCGCGATTTTCAGGGATTCGATTGCGCTCGCGCGCTCGGCGGACAGCGCCGCCACGGATTGCTCGAGCGCTCGCTGCTGCGCGCTGGATTTTTGGAGATTCTCCTCAATGGCAGCGATACGGGAGCGAAGCTCGGTCTCGCGGGCGCCTGCGGCGGCCAGGGACGACGAGATTTGGGCTTGCTGCCGCTCTTTTTCGGAAAGAGCCGACTGAAGCGCCTCGATATTGTCATTCCGAGCGGCCAGGGCGCGAGTCAGGCGCATGCTCTCCTCTTCCGCGGAAGCGAGTCTGGCGGCGGCGCTTTGGCGTTGCGTCTGCTCCGAGTCGCGCTGAGCCGACAGAGCGTCATTGTCGGTCTTGACCTGGGTTAGGCGATCCCACAGCGAGCGCGTTTCGGCTTTCGCGCTTTCGACATCTTTGCGAAGGGCGGCGGAGCGGCTCTTTTCGGCATCGACCTGGGCCAGAAGAGAAGAGCGGTTGCGCTCTTCTTCGGCCAGCTGCCGCTGGAGGGATTCGCGCTCGGCGATCTCGGAGGCAAGCATGCTTTCGATATTCTGGCGGCTCTGCGCGGATTCGGAGCCACGGCGCTCGAGATCGGCCAGCGCGCGCTTCTCGGCATCCAGTCGGGCCTGGGCCGCGAGAAGATCGCTTTGCTCCTTGGCGGCCCGCTCCCCAGCGACAGCCGAATCGGAGAGCAGCGGGCGATTGAAGCCAGCATCCTCAGAGCGGGTGATTTTGGTCGGCTCGGCGGGGTAGGAGCTCACGGGAGGGCCCAGATCCTCCAGATCATCAATCCCCGCGGCCGCCAATTTTTGGGCTTGCGGAAGCTCAAGGAGGGGAACCCCCTTCTCCATGGAGGCCAGCTGCGCGTCATAGCGCTTGGAAAGATCGGAGTGGCCCGAGGCTTTGGCGACCAGGCTGGAGAGCATCAGGCTTTCGGTGGAGGGGCGATTGGATTGGTGGTATTTCGCGAGGGTTTCGCGAGCCTGAGCGTATTCCCCCATCCGATAGGAAAGGTGGGCCTTCTCGAAAAGGGCCTGCGGATCATTGGGATTCGCCTTGAGGGCGCGGGCGAGATAGGATTTGGCCTTCGGATTGTCGCCGGCGCGAGCGGCGCACGCGCCGGCATTCGCCAAGGCCCGGTCCGCCGATTTCGCGTTGAGCTTCGCCGCCTTTTCGAACTCCGGCAGCGAAAGGGCTTCCCGCCCCGATTTGCAGAGGAGCAAGCCATAGTTGTTGTGGGAATCGGCCGAGCCCGGATTGAGCTTGATAGCAGCCTTGAGATGGGTTTCCGCGGACAGGAAATCCTGCATCTGCATCGCGGAGAGGGCCGCGATATTGCGAGCCTCGAAGCTTCGGGGATACGCGCGGATGAGCGCTTCCGCTTTTTCGCGGGCCGCGGCATGCTGGCCTTCCGTGTAAAGGCGGGAGGCTGCGGCGACGCCGTCGCTCAGGGGCGTGGCGAAAGCAGGAGCCGAAATGAGGAGGCTTAGGAGAAGGGCGGAAACGCGCGGAGTTTTCATTTCTGGATCCTTAGTCTAATGCGAGCCGAATGCTCAAGCAGAGATGTCCGAGGTTTTAGCGGTTTTTCGGAAAAGATCAATCACCGCGAAGTTTTTTCGCTTCAGGGCTTTTCGGGAATTGCAAAAGCAGCTTCGCGGCCAGCTCTCTCGCGAGGACATGGTTGGATTGGGCCTGGGCGATCTGAGCCTGCAGATATAGCGTGGCGGCGGTGGGGGCGGTTTGCTTATGGAGAGCCTCGATTCGGGATTCTGCTGCAGCGAAACGGTTTGTCTTGTAATAGAGGTTCGCCAATTGATACAGCGCGGGAGGATAAAACGGCTCTTCCTGGAGCGCCTTGAGGAAATACCGTTCGGCGGCGGGAAGGTCCGGCTTGGAGGCAAGGCAAATTCCCGCGTTGATCAGGGTGTTGAGCATCATGTCCTGGGGGTAGCGAGGCGTCGCCAGGGCGCGGCCAAATTGCTCGATGCCCTCTTCATGCCGGCGAGTCTGGCAGAGAACTTGCCCAAGATTGTTCCGCGCGTTGGCGTTTTGGGGGTTGGAGGAGACCGCTTTGCGAAAGGCGGACTCGGCTTGGGGGATTTCCCCGAGAGCCAGGTGAACGGCGCCGAGCAAGGTCAGCGCGTCGCTATTGGAGCTGTCATCCTTGAGGGCGGCCAAAGCCTCCTCCTGAGCGATGTCGAATCGGCCATCCTGATAATAGGAAACCCCAAGCTCGATATGGGCGCGGATGGGATCATGCCGCTGCTCGGCTTCGGCGGCGGCCGCCATGGAAGAAGAAGCCATTGCGGCCGCGGCGAACAGCGCGAGGCTCAAAGATTGCCGGAGGCGAAGGGAAAAAGGTTTGGCCATGGTGTCTCCAAATGGTCGGATCGATCAGTCGTCGGAAGGGCGGGGGGGAGCGACCCGCCGCTATATTTTTGCCTGGTGGTTATCTAATGAAGAAAAGATGTTGTCAAGGTTGCGGGGGGGTTGATGTTTTTTTTACAATAAGTGCTATAATGACAGCTTAATAGCGGCCCTTCCTGCGTTGGGATAGAAAAGCATGGAGGCAATTTCTGGCGGTCTTGCATGGAGAAAATAATGGAGCGAATCAGCGCAGGAGAATCCAAAGAAAGCGCGGCCCGCCTGGAGGAGTTCCGGAAAAGAATCGCCGGGTTCGATCGTCCGCTGGCGGTTGTGGACACGGCGCTGATGACCCTGGAGGACGAGCAATTGCAGGTGCTGCTGGTCAAACGTGAGGAAGGCCCCTACGCGGGAAGCTGGTGTTTGCCGGGAGTGCTCATCCGTCCGGATGTCGATGCGAACCTGAAGGAGGCGGCCTTGCGGGCGCTGAAAGATAAGGCGCATGTCGATGCGCCCTATGTGGAGCAGCTGCAAGCGTTTTCCGGCGCGCAGAGAGATCCCAGGGGCTGGTCCATCAGCTACGCGCATATCTGCCTCTTGCCGAGGGAGAAAATTCATCTAAAAGCGGGCAGAGGAACCAAGCAGGCGAAATTTTTTCCGCTGGATGAGGCATTGGGGATGGATCTGGGGTTTGACCACGCCGAAATTCTGAAGGCGGCGAGCGAGCGCGTCAGAAATAAGGTCAGCTATTCTTCGCTGCCAGCGCAATTGCTTTCGGACCAATTCACGCTCACAGAGCTGCAGAAGACCTACGAAGCGATTCTTGGGCAGGAGCTCGACAAGTCCGCATTCCGAAAACGCATTGCCGAAGCGGGATTTGTTCGCCCGGTCCGGGGGGCGTTTCGGTATGGCTCGAATCGGCCGGCTCAGCTCTATGAGATCGATCGAGAAGAGCCGCTGGCCATGTTCCGGAGAACTCTCGCCCCATAGGTGTGACGCCATACTGGCGGGATGAGGCATTATCGCTCTGGAGATGGGAGCGGGCTATCGCGAAAGCGAGTCCGGAGTCAGCAGAGCGATTTTTTGGATGTTTTCTTCGCGGAGGGCGGCTCCGGGGAAAATTTCTCCAGGCCGTGCTCCGGCAGCCCAACGGTTTTCGCGGCCCAATCCAAGATGCAGTGAAGCCGCGGGGAGAGATACCCCGGCAGCTCCGCCCAGGAAACCCATCGAAATTCCTCATGCTCCACCAGCCCGGTTTGCGGATTGGGATCCAGTCGGACCGCTTCGGAGTCCGTCACGCCAATGGCGTAATACGCGACTTTGTCGCGGCTATAGACGGGCGTCCTGGCGAAGGCGGTTCCCCATGGAAAATGCAAATCGGCGATTCCGGTTTCCTCCAGAATTTCGCGCTCGGCGGCCTGGAGCAGGGTTTCTCCGCGCTCGACATTCCCCTTCGGAAAATCCCAATGGGACCAAGCGCGGAGAATCAGGGCAAGCCATTCGCCATCCTGCTCGCGCAGGATCAGGGCGCCGGCGCTTGTTCGGCGAATTTTTTTCAGATCAGACTTGATATCGAACTCAGGCATGGAAATCGCTCCCGGCGAGCCGCCAGCCGCCGGACAGGCTTTGCTGGCGCTGGCCGCTGTTAGAGCCGCATGCCGCCGCGGGGGGCGGGAGTTTCAGGCTGGATTCGGCACTCGAGCGGGTGATCTTCCTCCCGAGCCATATCCATAGTCTTTTTCTGCTTGAATTCAGCGATATCCTTGGGATACACGCCGCAGACCCCCTGACCCTCGACATGAATGCGGGCCGCCAGGGCGACCGCCTGCTCCTGGGTCTTCTGGAACACTTCCTGAACGACTTCAATGACGAAATCAAAAGGAGTGTAATCGTCGTTGAGAAGGATGACCTTATACATCGGAGGCTCTTGCGTCTTCTCCGCGACGCGCTCTTTCTCCAAAACCGATTCCTTGGGCGAGGCCATTGTGTTTCTCCTGAATACGTTATGATGGCATGATAGCAAGATCTTTAGGGGCAGACAAGGCCGAAGAGGCGGCGAGCGAGGCGGAAAACTTCGAGATATCACTTTTGGGTTGACAAAAGACTCCGGATCCGCTTCTCTTCTGGATACTCGCGAAGGCCCTATGGCCAAAAGCATAAAAAGAACGGCAAGGAGACAACATGGAGTGGGTTCTGATCGTTTTCGCCATCCTGATCGCGGGCGGCCTTGCTGCTTTCGTATTCCTTCAGAAGAACGGGGCGCGCAAAGAAATCCGCCAAATCGGCCCGACGACGCAGGAGCGGCCGACGGTTAGCGTCAGCAAAGGGTCTGGCAATGCGAGCAGATCCAAGGCCAATACCGCAAAAACCGCTCAGCTGAGCGCGCTGCGGGATCGCCTCGCGGCCGGAGGGGGCTCCGCGGGAACTCCCGCCGCAAAGCAGCCGTCGCTGCCGCCGTTGCAGCCGCAAAAAGAGTCCGTTTCCGCAGATGCGGCAGAATCGTCCTGGACTCCAGAAGAGGCAGGGTTGGAATCCCAAACCTTTATGATCCTCGGATCCAAAAAGGAGCAGCCCAAGGGCATCCCGGCCGAAATGGTCGATGGGATTGCGAATGTCAAGCCAATGGAGGGGGCCCCGGAGATTCCGGACGTCAGCGCCGCGAAGAGCGCTTCCGCGGCGAAAGCGCAATCCGATCGCGCCAAAATCTTGCTTGTCGATGACTCAAAAGTGGTTCGAGTGAAAACCGAAAAGCTTCTCGAGGCGAACGGATATGAGGTGCTCAGCGCGGTCGATGGCCTCGATGCCCTGGCCAAGCTGGAGAGTTTCCGGCCCGACGCGATCATCACCGATATCGAAATGCCGAACCTGGATGGCTTCGGATTGGTCAGGAATGTTCGCGGAAACGAAAAGACGGCGAAAATTCCCATCATCGTGATGACATCCCATGTGAATTTGCATCTGGATATCGCGGCGACGGAAGGCATTAACGGATTTTTGCCGAAGCCCTTCAATGAGCAGGATATGCTGGATCAGGTTGCGTTCCTGGTGGAATGAGGAGCGGGGCGGTTCTGCTTTGGCGAGCAAGAGGGCGGCTGGGGCCGCCTTCTTTTTGCGCGGAAAAAGTTGCGCGCCATCGAGCATTTGCCAAAGAATAAGGTTGGCGCTAAACTATTCAAAGTGTATCCTATCTCAACAGGGCGCCGAGAGCGGCGCGGAAAGAGTCGCTTAGTGGAGCGGCTGACGGATAGGAATGAATTTTAGGGCAGATTTCCGGGGTGGATTTTTGCGATTCGCGCTGAAGGTTGAGTGGCGCTGAGACTTAGAGGTTTCTGTTGACTGCATGAGAAGCGAGAAAAATATGAGCCAATCTCTCGGAGATTCCGGGTCGTTGTGGGGCGAGGAAAACGCAAGCGAGCCACGCCAAGAATCGATTGACGATCATTGTTCCGACGCGAGCTCCGCTTTGCCGGAAAAGAAAAGAAAACCTAGAGGCCGCGGCCGGATTTCGTTTTACGATCTCATCAAAGAAATCGCAAAAATGCCAGAGCAGGAAGGCTTGGCGGCCCTGAGGGCGGAGCTGGATAGCGGCGGGCGCTCCGTCGACGAAAAGAATGCGAAAGGCTCCACGGCGCTGCATGCGGCAGGATATATCAAGCGATGGGATTTGGCGGAAGAGCTCCTGTCGCGCGGAGCAAGCCCCTCGGAGCGAAATAAAGTGGGGCATTCGTTTTTTCTGACCGTGGTGAAATCGCCAGGAGCCCCGTGGCGAGAGCTATTAAAGGGGCATGCGGACTTGATCGCCAAGCATGAAAAGTTTTTGGCGAAGCAACGAAGCCCCAGGCACCCGGAAGACGCAGGCGAAGAAAATCAGGCGGATTCGACGGCTGCAAGGGATTCGCAAAAATCCCAAGTGAAGCCTGGGCCCTGCGAGAGAATGGACGAGACCCAGCGGGAAGCGGCGCTGGCGCGGCATGGGGAAGATTTTCGCCAAGGCGCGGATGCGCTGAGCAGGCGGGACTTCGAGCAGCTGCAGAGAATCCTTGCGGCGGGGTTTCCGCCGGAGTTGGATCCGGAAGGGAAAACCTTAGGGCAAATCGCCGTGAGTGAGCTGAGTCGGGAGGACTTCCTCAAGGCGATGCGAGCGGGCTTATCGATTTCCGCCCCGAATGGGAATGGCGAAACGCCCTTGCAAGAAGCCATGCGGCTCAGAAAAACGGATTTGGCCCGAGCGATGCTTTTGGCGGGAGTGAATGCGAACGCCAAAAGCAATGCTGGCCTTTCGCCGCTGGAGATCGCGGTGAAGGCGGGTGATGAAGAGGGGGCGGAGCTGTTGCTGGCATTCGGCGCGAATCCGAGGGCCCGGGACGCAAATGGAGAAGCGCTGGCTGATTGGGCGGAAAAAAATGGGCTGTTCGCGCTGGCGGATCTGCTGGAGATGGAAAGCGAGGGGTATGCGGAACCGAAGGAGCCCAAGCAATTTGCCGAAAACAAGCCAGGGCCGGGGAAGTCCGGAGGCAAATCCGGGAAAGCTCGCGGGGCCTCGATCGGAAGCGGACGCAAACCCAAAGCGAAAAGGAAAAGGAAATCCGCTTCTGCGGAATCGTTTATCTCCAGCTTGGATCGGCCGATGCGAGAAGTCGACGAGTTTGCTTATGCGACCAAGGCTCCGGACAAATCCAAACTGGAAACCTTGATTATCGTGAAGAAACGAAGGGCTTATCGGCCGGATCAATAACAATTCCAATAACAAGAATATGAAGCACACCAAAGGGCGGTGGGATGCGACCTTGTTCGATCTGGACGGAACCCTAACCAAAAAGTCCACCATTCCGGATTTTCTGATGCGCTCGTTTCCGGCCAAAAAGCTGGCGCTTCTCGGCGGGGTGAAAGCTCTTCCGATCCTGGCCAGATACTTGAGAGGGGCCCCCTTCGAAGCATGCTTTCCGGACTTGTCCGAGGTATTCCTCGCGGGAGTGAAGGAGGGGCGGCTGGAAGAGGCGGGGGAGGCTGTGATCCGAAAAATATGGAAGCAGGGGATGCGAAAGCCCGTGCTGGAGGCGCTCCTTGCGGATCTCGAAGGAGGGCGGCCCGTGGCGATCGCAACGGGTGGATTGCCGTATTGCGCGCAGGCTTTGGCCAGAAAAATCGGCGCGGAAAAGGAAATCAAAGTGTTCGCCAGCGAAATGGAGTTCGAGGGAATAGTGGGCAGAAGAATTCCGCGAATCCTGATCGGAAAAGAAAAGCTCATTGCCGTGAATTGGGCTCGAGAGCGAGGGGAGACGCTGCAAGCGTTCGGCAACTCCCGCGGCGACGAAGAGATGCTGGATGCGGTGGAGCGGCCATGGTGGGTTACGCCAAGCGGAGAGGTGATTCCTTGGCTGCGCGGGAAGAAAGGCGCTAAAATGAAAAATTGTCCGCATCATCGCGGAGAAAAACAAAAGAACATCGAAACTGACATCAAATAGGACCAAAATGACAAATCACAAAAAAAGCCCGCAGCAAGAGATGCTCGATGCGGCGAAAAAATATATTCTCGACGCGGCGAAGAAAAACGGAAGTATTGCGGTGGATTCCGTTTGGAAAGAGTTCGGCGGCGACGTCGCAAAAAAGGCGATTCGAAATCTCGAGCGCGACAAGGTGGCCGGGTCTTGGCGTCGCCAGATTTTTCTGGCGGATGGGGAGAATTTCGCCTTCAAGCAGGGGAAAGTCCGGCAAGCGGGAATTGGGCGATTCGGCCTGTTTTCCGCCGGATCGGAGCCGGAAGAGGAGTTGGGGTATTTCCCCGCCAAAGCCGCGCAATCCGTTTTGGATGGCGATGAGGTCGTCGCCTTTTGCGCGAAGAACCAAGAAGGCTCGTGGGAATCCTTCCCCACGAAGCTGCTGCGAAGGGAGAAGCGGCAAGTCCTGCTGCGAAGCTCCCCGGCGCCCCAGGGCGATGGCCTGTTTTGGCTGCTGGATGGGCGCTCCTTCTCGCCCGCGTTCGATGTGGACCGGGAAGATCTCGCTGAGCCAGGAGAAATTGTCGTCGCCGACATTGGGGATTCTCTCTTGCGCCCAGGAACGAAAGCGGCAGTGATCGAGCGATTGGGCAATGAGCAGGATCCGGGGATTGAATCGAAAGTGGCCTGGGCCGCGCGATACGGAGCAGAGACTGCGCCGCCGATGGATGAGGATTTCTCGGATTTCGCGCCGAGGCAAAGCCAAGAAGAGATTCCCTACGTGACCATCGACGGGGCCAGCAGCAAAGATTTCGATGATGCGGTATTCGCCAAAGAGCTTCCCGCGGAAGAATTGGAGCTGAGGGTTGGCATCGCGGATGTCTCGGCGTTCGTGAGCAAGGGCGGTGAGATGGATCGCTACGCGCTGGAGAAAATGACGTCGGTCTATTTGCCGCACAAGGTGATTCCGATGCTCTCCCCGGGATTGGCGAATGGATCCTGCTCTCTGAATCCCAATGAAAAAAGGCCAGTCTTGGTCTGCGCGATAAGAATCGGCGCGGATGGACAAGTCAAAGAATTCAAGTTTGAGCGGGCCTGGATTCGCTCCGCACAGCGCTTGACCTACGAACAGGCAGAAGAGTTCTGGCTGGGGAACGGGATTGACGCGGCGGAGCCTGTGCGCAACTCGCTATCGGCGCTGAAGAAGGTGGCCCAGACGCTGCGCTCAGCCGGCGCGGCGGCGGGCCGTCTTGATTTGGGGGATGAGGAGTGCGAGTTCCGCATCGGCGACAATGGGAAAATTCGAGAAATCGAGCCCTCGCCCAGATTGTTTTCGCACAAGGTCGTCGAAGAATGCATGCTGGCGGCGAATCGGTCAGCCGCGAAATTCATCGATGCGTCCGCCGGAGTTTTCCGAAATCATTTCGCGCTGACAGAGCAGGATCGCTTGGACCTGATGGAGGTTGCGAAAGAAATGGGTCTGTGGAAAGGGGAGGCTGGATCCGCGCCGAAAGATTTGTCCGATTGGATGGCGGCGGCGAAAGCGATCGGCGAGGAGCGCCGCATGCGCTCCGAGATTCTCGCGAGGATGTCTTCCGCGAGGTATGAGGCGGAAAATGAGGGGCACTTTTCTCTGGCAGCGGAAGAATATTGCCATTTCACTTCGCCGATACGGCGATACGCCGATCTGGTGGTGCACCGGCTGATCAAAAGCGCCTTGGATCAGGAAACTCCGTGCTACACGCGAGAAGAGCTCGCGGATCTCTCCAAAAGGGCCTCGATGCTTTCGGCGCGGGCGGCTGGAGCGGAGGCGGACGCGAGAAAGCAGCTCCTTTGCGAGTTCGCCTCGAGGCAAGAGGGGCATGAGAAGCTAGCGGAGGCCAGCTCCTCGAGCGAGCGAGGGGTTTGGTGCAAGGCTTTTGAGCCCAATGGCGGTTGGATGACCATTTACCTCTCCGGGAAAGAGATGGAGAAGCGCGGATGGGAGTGGGCGGCGGAATCCCGGGCTTGGAGTCGCGAAGGGGAGGAGCCGATCCGCGATGGAGCCCGCTTCCGCCTGGAGATGGGGCGGGTGGAAATGGCCTCGAGGCGGATTGTTGCGCAAGAGGCCCCGGCGATGCTAAATTTCGACCATCAATCGACAGAAAAGAAGATGGGGCCGAAATGAAAGTGAGCTGGGGGCAGCGAGCCAAACTCGGGGCGAAATGGGCGGGGCTATCGATGCTTCTCTTTGGAGGGCCGCTGCTGCTATGCGGCCTCGCTTGGTTTCCTGGGAACTTCTTCTGGATGGATGGAGGTTGGCAAGCGTTGGCTTGGATGCTCCCGTTGGCCTCGATCTCCGGCGGCATTCTGGCGGCCGTCGCCGCGAAAAGCGATAAGAAGCACCTGGCATTGGATTTGACGGTGATCGGCGCGGGGCAAGCGGCGCTCACCGCAGTATTGGTGTTCGCTCTCTGGCAAGAGAGCCCGGCGGCGCTGGTCTTGGAGGGAAAAGTTTTCCATTCCATTCCGCAAAAAACGCTGGGGAATTCCCTGAGCTTCGGCAAAGCTTTCGCAAAAGAATCCGGGGTTCCGCTATATGAGGTGCGCCTGCCGGCCGATCCAAAAGGGCGGCTGGCGGAGGCGGCGCGGGCTCGGCAAGAGGCAACACCATTCTTCGCGATGCCACACCTGTGGGAGCCGGTGGATTGGAGCGGAGAGGAGCTGCGCGTGGCGACCATCAGCGATCCGGCGCAAGTGAAGGCGAAGGAGGGGGCGGCAGTGGCGAAAGATTGGCTCGAGAAAAACAAGGCTGGACAGCGCCTGGTTTTGGTTTCCTTGCGCTTTGGCAATGGAATTATGAGTCTGAGCGACAATTCCCGGAAAACGGCGGGGGAGGGGTTGGCCCCCGCGAATATCGGATTGCCTGAAGTGTATATGATGGAGCGCTGAGGCGGCGTGCTTTTCGAAGAAGATCAATGGACGCCAATTGTGGCGTCCATTTTTTTCCGGCTTCCGGAGCGGGAGAGCGCTTCTGGAGCGAATCAGTCCGAGAGAGACATAATCTCCGCGGAGAGGTTGACCGCCTCGTTCTCCGCGGAAATTTTCCCCATGCTGAAAACCGTGCCGCGAAGAGCAGGAGAAGTCGGCGCGAACCAATGGCACATGGAGGCTGGCTCAATCATCGTGAGGCCGAAGTTGGAGACATCCGCGGCTTGGGTCATCTCGATGTATGGAGCGAATGCGCCAGTGTCGATATAAACGGCGCGTTCGACCTGGAGAGGGCGCGGAACAATGCTGTGCCCGCAAAAAATCAGGGGCAAATCCTCGGCATGATGCCGGAAGCGCTCTGGCGAATCTTTCCCTCGAGCGAAGAGCATCGATCGGCTCCAGAGGGCTTTGATCCGGGCTTGGTGCTCGTCAGAGAAGAGCATTTCGTCGATCATCTGCTCCGTGACCAGAGCTTTTTGCTCCCAAATCTCCGCGTGGACGATATAGAATGAAGCCGATTTTTTGCCGACCCGAATCACATGGGGAAGATTGGAAATCGCAGCGCCCCAGGCATTGATCTCATCCGTGGTCATGCCGACAAGCCAATCTGGATCAAACGCCGGGTTTTTCCCGGGAGAGCTCCAGTGGTCCAAAAGCATCTGCTCATGATTCCCGCGCACGGTGAAAAACCAGGGCTTATCCAAAAGCTCCAGGCATTTTGCGGAGTCATGCCCGCGGTCCACCAAGTCTCCGACTGAAAAGAGACGATCGCGTTTCGGATTGAAGTTGGTGTGAGCCAGGAGAAGAATGAGCTCATCGAAGCAGCCGTGCAAATCCCCGACGACAAAGTCGCGGCCTTTGCGATTGTGCTCAAAATGCCTGATCCAATGGCTCATGGTCAATTTCCTGGGAGCGGTTTTCTTATGTTGCCTCCGTTGTTTGGCAAAAGCAAACCGGCTGGAATCATTGAAAGAATCGCTTTATAATTAAGCAGGCCTAAAGAGGAGAAAAATATGCCAATGCTGCAAAGCGTCTACTTCGACGAATCCCGCTTCCGCACTCCAGAAGACACGGTTGCGGCCCTGAAGGATGAGCTGGAAAAGCACAACTACAACTATTACGTGCTGGATGACCCGACGATCCCTGATCAGGAGTATGACAAAATGTTCCGCCGGCTGCAGGAGCTGGAGGAGGAGCATCCGCATCTGCGCTCCCCAAGCTCCCCCACGCAGCGCGTGGGCGGGAAGGCCTCCGGATCGTTTCGGGAGGTTCGCCACGCAAAGCCCATGCTATCGCTGGCGAACGCCTTCTCCTCCGATGACGTGGATGATTTCGAGCGCCGCGGGAAAGAGGCCTTGGGTTTAGGAGGCGAGATCGAGTATTCGGTGGAGCCGAAGTTTGATGGGTTGGCGTGCTCGCTGGTGTATGAGAACGGGGTCTTCGTATCCGCCGCGACCCGCGGCGATGGGGAGGTTGGGGAAGATGTGACGGCCAACGTGAAAACGATCCGCGGGCTGCCGTTGGATATTCGCCCGCAATTGCGCGCTCTGGGCGAGGAAGTCCCTGGACGGCTCGAGGTGCGTGGCGAGGTGCTGATGACCCGAAAGCAATGGGAGGGGTTAAGGGCAAAGCAGCGCGAGCGCGGGGAAAAGGAGTCGCCCAATCCGCGAAATGCCGCCGCGGGGACCCTGCGCCAGCTGGATCCGAAGATCACAGCGGAGAGGGGCTTGTCGTTCTTCGCATATGGATTGGGGGAATGCGAAGGGATTCCGGATATCAAAAGCCACAGGGAGGCGATGCTTTGGCTGCGGGATCTGCGCTTTCCCGTGTCGGATTTGGCGGAGCTCGCCCAAGGGAAAAGCGGCCTGCTGGCGTATTTCGAAAAGATCGGGAAAATGCGGGCCACCCTGCCTTTTGACATCGATGGAGTCGTCTACAAGATCAACGACTATTCGCTGCAGGCCCAGTGGGGGTTCGTGTCGCGTTCGCCGCGCTGGGCCGTCGCGCACAAATTTCCGGCAGAAGAGGCGTTGACGGAAGTGAAGGAGATCATTGTTCAGGTGGGGAGGACGGGGGCTCTGACTCCAGTCGCCAAGCTCGAGCCTGTCTTCGTGGGGGGGGTGACGGTCAGTTCCGTCACGCTGCACAATTTCGAGGAAGTGGAGCGAAAAGACATCCGCAGGGGAGATAAAGTTTGGGTTCGCCGGGCCGGAGACGTGATCCCGGAAATTCCGAGAGTCGCGGTGGAAATGCGTCCGCATGGCACTCTGCCATACGAAATGCCCGGAGAGTGCCCCGTTTGCGGCTCCGCCGTATCAAAGCCCGCCGGCGAGGCGATCGCTCGCTGTTCGGGAGGGAGCGTGTGCGGAGCGCAAAATCGCCAATCCATGGAGCATTTCGTGTCCCGCGGAGCGATGAATATCGAAGCGGTGGGGAAAGAGACCATTGAGACGCTGGCGGACGCGGGGCTGCTATCAACCCCGGCCGATTTGTATCGGCTGGAGAAAGAGCAGCTGCTGGAGCTGCCGCGAATGGGCGATATTCTCGCGAGCAAAATTCTGGCGAATATCGAAGCGAGCAAGTCCCCCGAGCTGCATCGTCTTATTTTCGCTCTCGGAATCCGCGAAGTGGGCGAAGCGACGGCGAAGGAGCTATCCAGGCACTTCGGGAGCATCGGCGCGCTGATGGGGGCCTCCCAAGAGGAGCTGCTCCAGGTGCAGGATATCGGGCCCGTCTCCGCTGCGGCGATTGTCGAGCACTTTTCGCATCCGGAGAAGCGGGCGATCATCGATGACTTACTGTCCGCGGGGGTTTCCCCGAAAGAAACGCCCAAGGCGACGGTCGCCGCGGGGCCCTTCGCGGGAAAAACCGTGGTCTTGACGGGCACCCTCCCGACGCTAAGCCGCGACGACGCAAAAAAAATGCTGGAGGACGCCGGAGCGAAAGTCGCGGGATCCGTCTCCAAAAAGACGGATTTCGTTGTCGCCGGGGCGGAAGCGGGAAGCAAGCTGGAGAAGGCGAAAGAGCTGGGGGTGGCCGTGCTGGACGAGGAGACCCTGCTTCAATGGCTCGGCGAGTCCGCAAAAGACGAGGATTCCGTGGCGGAAGCCCCCCAGCCCGAGGCGCCGAAAAAAATGCGCATGTGAGTCGAGGCGGGCCGAAATTTGACCTTTCGAGCCGCAAGCGCAATCCTGCAATCCCGGATTCCGAAAGGATCCGGGATTGCGTTTTCGGATCGGGAACGAGGAAAACGAAAACAATGGCAAGCGATGGAGCGAAGAAATGATGGAAGTTCTGCTGTTCGCGGTCGATAATGGCCGCGTATTCTGCGCGGATGTCGCGAAGATTTCCGATGCCAGGCCACTGGGAAAAGCCGCCTTGCGGGAAATGAACATGAACGCAAGCTTTGCGTGGAAGGAAGAGAGCGTGCCCATCATCCCGCTGCTGGGCACGGGGGCGAAAGAGGGCGAACTGATCGTTCTGAAGGAGCGGTCCGGGGGAAATGCCGCGCTGATCGTGCGGAAAATCCTCGGGGTTGAGCGGACGCGGGGCCCCGCAGATGAGATGGCGGGAAATTTGCGAAGGCTGCCGGGCGGCGGGGCGATATTCGAGCTCGATGCTGATGCGGCGCGAGATTTGAGCCGCCGAATCCGAACGGGGGAATGAGCGTGCTGGCGAAAAAGAATGCGGATCTCGATATCGTCTGGGGCTGGGCGAAAACGGAAAACGGGTGGGCCGTCCTGCGAGGCGGGCTGAAAGATCTCCAGGAAGCAGGGACCGCGCGGCATGGAAGCTGGAATGAAACGCTTTTGCATTGGGCCGCGCTTTGCAGTCTCGGCGGAGTTCTGGATCTGCTCGCGCTGGGCGCAGATCCGAATGCGAAAGATTCCCAGGGGCGCTCCCCGTTGGATTGGGCAGTGGAAAAAATATACTTTATTCGGACAGAGGGCGATGCGGGCCCTGCCGGAGGAGCGGAAAAAACGGCGCTGCAGGCGGAGGCCTGCGCTTTCGCCCTGCTCCAGGCCGGCGCGAATCGACGCGGGGCGCTCGGAGAGGATCCGGAGGGGTATTCCCTGGCCGAGATCGCCATGCGAGCGGGGCGCCTAAGCTTGGCGAAGGCGCTGGCCGAAGGAGATGACGCGCATTTGCGCGGGAAGGGGCTGCGGCCATTCGGCTGGTGGCTGGCCGGAGAATGGGGCAGCGCGAAGGCCGCGAGCGAAGCCTTGCGCTGGCTGTCGGACAGCCTAGGGGCCAGCCCGGAGGATAGCGTTTTCGGAGAGGGCCGGCTCCCGCTGGGTTTGATCGCTTGCCAAGAGCACATTCAGGGGCGGCTTCCGTTGCGGAAACTGGTGCTGGCGCATCATGCGGGAGCGAGGGTCGATGCGATATCCGAAGATGAGCGCTCGTTGGCGGATGTTTGCGCGGCGGAGGCCGGCGGAGAGAATCTTTGCGAAAGGATCGAATCCGCTTGCGGGTTGCGATAGCTTCAACCGCTGAATCGCCAAAACCCGAGACGAAGTCGATTTGCAATTTGCGCTTATTTTTTAGAAGATGGCCCCATGGATATGGAGCCTCAGCGAAAACACGAAGACGCCGCAGTGGATTGGCCCCAGAGTTTGGGGGATTGGGCGTTGGATTTGGCCAAAAATGGCCGCGGGGACGCTGGGCTGCGCGCGTTGCGAGCTGCCAGGGCCGCCAGCGACGCGGGGCGGAGGGTTTTTCCGCCCCAGGGGGAGATTTTTGCCGCCTTGAGACACTCAGGGCCCGAGGCGGTTCGGGTGGTGATTCTGGGGCAGGATCCCTATCACGGAGAGGGCCAGGCCCATGGCTTGAGTTTTTCCGTGAAAACTGGGACTCCAGCGCCGCCTAGCCTGAGAAACATCCTCCGGGAGATCGCTCGAGAATATGGAGCGGAGCCGCAAACCACCGATTTGACCTTTTGGGCCAGGCAGGGAGTGCTGCTGCTGAATTCGGTCCTGACCGTGGAAGAGGGGCGGCCAGGCTCTCACGCGGGGCTTGGATGGGAAACGTTCACGGATGGGATGATCGAGGCCGTGAGCGAACGCTCGTCCGCTTGCGCATTTCTCCTATGGGGGGCCTTTGCGAAAAGCAAGGCGAAGCTGATCAATCAAGAGAAGCACCTGATTCTCGAAAGTCCCCATCCGTCGCCGCTCTCCGCCCATCGTGGGTTCCTGGGGAATGGGCATTTCCAGGCGGCGAACGCATTCCTTCGGGAGCACGGGGAAAGGGAAATCGACTGGATCGGGGCTTAGCCAGCCCTAAGAGGAGGCGGATCGGCAGGTGGCGGGCCCCAAAAGAAAATGGGATGGGGTTTTGACATTTGTAAATAAATAAATATGATGTTTTCTTTGGATCGAAGTGAGGATAAGGTATGAGCTCCGGATCGTTTGCGTTCGCGCAAGAAGTCATCGAAACGCCGCTTGTCGAGGAGATGCGGAAGAGTTATCTGGATTACGCTATGAGCGTAATCGTGGGCCGGGCGCTTCCGGACGCCAGGGACGGGCTCAAGCCGGTGCATCGGAGAGTGATGCATTCAATGAATGAGCTGGGGAACTCCTGGAATCGCCCATACAAAAAGTCCGCGCGCGTCGTGGGCGATACGATCGGTAAATACCATCCGCACGGGGATACCGCGGTGTATGACACCATGGTGCGAATGGCTCAAGAGTTTTCGCTGCGGTATCCGCTGATTGATGGCCAGGGAAACTTCGGGTCCATCGACGGGGACAACGCGGCGGCGATGCGTTACACGGAGGTGCGCCTATCCAAGGCGGCCCACCAGCTGCTGATGGATCTGGAGAAGGAGACGGTGGATTTTGGCCCGAACTACGATGGATCGGAGAAAGAGCCGCTGGTGCTGCCGACGCGCCTCCCGCATCTGCTGCTGAATGGGTCGGAGGGGATCGCGGTGGGGATGGCGACGAAAATCCCGCCGCACAATCTGCGGGAAGTCATTGATGCCTGCCTGGCGCTGCTGGCGAATCCGGATATTTCAATCGATGAGCTGATCAAAATCGTTCCCGCGCCGGATTTCCCAACTGGCGGGCTGATCTGCGGTCTCGCCGGGTCTGCGGACGCCTATCGGACGGGGCGGGGATCCGTGGTGATCCGAGCGAAAACGCATTTCGAAGAAATTGAGCGAACCGGGAGAACCGCGATTGTCGTGGATGAGATCCCATACCAGGTGAACAAAAAAACCCTGCAAGAAAAAATCGCCGCGCTGGTCGTGGAGAAAAAAATCGAAGGGATTGCCCACATCCAAGATGAGAGCGACAAGAGCGGGATTCGGCTGGTGATCGAGGCGAAGCGGGGCGAGAACCCGGACGTTCTGCTCAATCAGCTGTTCAAGCACACGGATCTGCAGACGTCCTTTGGGGTCAACATGGTCGCGCTGGTGGATGGCCAGCCGAAGTTGCTGGGGCTGAAGGAGGCGTTGGAGATTTTCCTAGCCCACCGCCGAGAGGTTGTGGTGCGCCGAACGATTTTCGAGCTGCGCGAAGCCAAAGCTCGAGGGCACGTCCTGGAAGGATATGCGGTCGCGCTCTCCAATATGGATGAGATTGTGGAGACGATCAAAGCGGCAGCCGACGCGCATGCGGCCAAAGAGGCTTTGCTCGGAAAGCGCTGGAAATCCGCGCTCGTGGCCGACATGCTGCGCCAATCGAAAAGCGGACCGGCAGCGACTCGGCCTGAGGAGGCTGAAGAGGGCCTGGGAATGGATGAGGGAGCCGGAGGATACCAACTGTCCGCGGCGCAAGCGCAAGAGATTCTGCAAATGCGGCTTCAGCGCCTGACCGGGCTGGAGAAGACGAAAATCTTCGGCGAATACGGAGAAGTCCTCGCGAAGATCGATGATCTGAATGACATTCTGTCAAATCCGCCGCGAGTGTCCGGGATCATCAATGATGAGCTGAAGATCGCGCGAGCGGAGTTTGGGGATGAGCGCCGGTCCCAAATCACGTTTGACGCGGTGGATATCGACAATGAGGATCTGATTCCCCGCCGGGAAATGATCGTGTCGCTGTCCCGCGTGGGATATGTCAAACAGCAGCCCGCCAGCGCGTATGTTTCGCAGCATCGGGGCGGCCGAGGGAAAAACGCGGCGGACCTGAAGGAAAATGACGTCGCGGATCGCATCTTCGCGGTCAATTCGCATGACACGATGCTTTGCTTCACCAATCGGGGAAGATGTCTTCCGATCAAGGTGTATGCGTTGCCGGAGGGGGGCGCTGCCGCCCGGGGGCGGCCCCTGGTGAATTATTTGCCGCTGGGGGCGGGGGAGTCCATCGCGGATGTGCTGCCCATGCCGAGTCCGGAGAGCGAGAAAACCTTTATCGTATTCGCCACGCAAAAAGCGGTGGTGAAGCGCACCCCTGTGGATGCGTTCCGAAACATTCGCGCTGGCGGACTGATCGCCATGGATGTGGACGATGAAGATTCCCTTCTGGCGGTTTCCCTGACCACGGGGCAGCAGGACATCATGCTATTCGCCTCCGGGAATAACGCGAATCGATTCGCGGAGGGCGACTTGCGGGAGCTCTCCCGGACAGCCCGTGGCGTGCGCGGAATGCGCCTGCGAGATGGGGACACTTTGATCAAGATGATCACGCCGAAATCCGAAGAGGACCAGATTTTGATCGTGACGGAGCTGGGCTTCGCGAAAAGAACCGCGGTGGGCTCGTTCCGAAAGGCCAGCAGAGGGGCGGTCGGGGTTCGAGCGATTCCGGAGCGGGAAAAGATCGGGGCGATCAGCACGGCATTGGTTGTCGAGGAGAATCAGGATGTCTTCGCGATCACCAGCGGCGGGGTGATGATCCGAATTCGGGCGGAAGACATTCGGCAGTCCTCCCGCTCCGCTCAAGGCGTGCGCATGGTTCGCCTAGGAGAGGGGCAAAAGGTTTCGGATGCGGTAGCCTTCACGGAGACATTCGAAGAGCTGGCGGATATGGACGCGATCAGCGAAGAGCAGGAGGCAGGCCATGAGTGAAAAAGTGACGGCGGAGCCGAAGAGCAAGGGCGCTAAAGATATTGAGCGTTTCTACTATCGCAAAAGCGCCTGCGCGTCGAAGCGCTCCTCGCTAAGCCTGGATACGGTGTTGGTGAGACTGCTTGCGGCGAGATTCGGAAATATGAAGAAGCTGCGGAAATGGGTCGGGGCGCAGGCAAAAATCGCCAATGAAGCGGGATTGGACGCGAAATCGATTTCCAGAGCCGTGCAGGAAAATGCGATTCGATTGATTGCGGATCCCGACTTGATAAAAGCCCTGCCTCGGGATGAGGCGTCGGAGGCTGAGCGGCAGCGTTTGTTGGCGCAATCCCTCGGGCAGGGGCGTAGCGTCTCCAGTTCGCGCTCGAGGCAGCTGTAGCGATCAAATCGCCAAGGGGGGCGTCACTTGCGGGGGCGGCAGCCGGGCCGGCGCTGGCAGTGTCCGCAAAAAAATGTGGAGCGCCCCCCTTGCCGAATAGATTCAATCGGTCTTTGGCAGACCGGGCAGGGTTGGCCGGGTTTTCCATAAACAGAGTGCCCTTCTTGGGCATGTCCGCTGGATCCATCCGGATGCCGAAAATCTTTGAGCGTGGATCCGCCCTGCTCAATCGCGCGCAACAAAATGGAGCGAGTCGCGTCGAGCATTTTTGCGGCGGAAGCCTGGCTGATAGAGCTCGCGGGGGTTTCTGGATGAATCCCGGACATAAAGAGGATTTCGCTCGCATAGATGTTCCCGATCCCCGTGATGAGAGCATTGTCCATCAGGGCAACCTTAATGGGGGAGGCGGAGCCCCCGAGAATCTTCCGAAATCTCGTCGAGGTCAGGGCCGGGGAGAGCGGCTCCTCTCCGAGGTTGCGCAATGGGGCTGCATCGGAGAAGTCCGAGGAGCACAAAAAAACTCCGCCAAAACGGCGCGGATCGTTGTAAGTGGCGAAAGTTTTCTCAAACTCCAGGCCGAAATGATCGTGCGGCAGGGCCGTTCGGAGATCCTCGGATCGAATCCATCCGCTCATGCCGAAATGAAATCCCAGGCCGCAGCGCTCCAACCCAAAAAGCAAAAAGCGCCCTCTCCTGGAAACGGAAACGATCCGCTCCCCCGCAAGGCGAGGAATCTGCTCGTCGGAGATGGCGTAGCGCAGCGATTTGTCCGACTTCCAGGCGGATCGGATCTGCTCTCCCTGCAGATGCGATAATGACCGGCAGATGGACTCGACCTCGGGAAGCTCTGGCATGTCATTATCTCCGCGAATGAGAAAGGGCGCTGAGCAAATCCGGATCAGCAGCGCAACGAGAGATGGCGATTTTCATCTCGGTTTCAGTGCGAGCGCCAACAGAGAGATATCCGAGCCGAGCCAGTTTCTCATCGATTCGAGATTGGCGCGCCCGCAGATAGCGGATTAAGGCGTCCCGCGCGGATTCCCGCCAAATCGCAGCGGGATATTGGGAGCGCGCGCGCTCCACGGTGAGCAAAAAAGTCTGTTCGCGGACGGCATGGGCGGTGGAGGGGCCGAGGTGAGCGGTTCCCTGAGCAATAATGCCGCAAACCCCGGTGAGAAGATCGGCGCGGGAATCGGATGCGGAGAAGGATTGGGACGCGAACGCCAAGGCTGAAGCGAAGATCGAAAGTCCCGCTAGCCAATGAGGAGCTCTCAGCCGACAGAGGGGGGTGACTTTTTTCATGGGAATCCCTTTCCGTCAGAAGATTATATTCTTCAGAGATGAGCGCAAGATGGCGAAAAGGGTTTTGTTTTGAGAAGCTTCGGCGCCAGACAGAGGAGCTCTTGATATGCGGATCAGAATCGTGACGTTCAATCTTCACAAAAACAGAAGCTGTTGGGGGTTTCCGGTTGAAGGGCATCATCTGGGGCAGGAGCTGCTGAAGAAAAAAGTCGATCTTGCCTTGCTCCAGGAGGTTCCGGGCGGAGCCAAGCGCGACGTGACGGTTCCGGCCCTGAAAGCGATCGGTTTCGACACCTGCTACAGCCCGAATGTGATCAAGGCGGACCGCCATCACGGAAATGCGGTCGCGGCGAAAATGCCGCTAACTTTGGAGTTCGTGAAAAATTTGGATATTTCCGCTCACCGCCTGGAAAAGAGAGGCCTGTTGTGGGCGAAGGTTCAGGCTCCGGGATGCCAAGCCGGAAATGTCCTTTGCGCCCACTTGGCGCTGCGAGCCGCCTGGAGAGAGTCGCAATGGGGGCTGCTCAAAGAGGTGCTTCAAGAAATCCCTGAGCAAGAATGGATCGTGCTGGCGGGCGATTTCAATGCGCCAGAAAAAACGACAAGACACCGGCTGCGCGAGCATGGGCTGCGGTTGGTGGCGGAGGAGCATGAGCCTCGGCCGTCTTTTCCCGCGTTTCTTCCGATTTTGGAGCTGGATCGGATTTTCGCGCGGGGTGCGGTTGTTCACGGCCATGGAGTATGGAAATCCACGGATTGGGCGGCTCTTTCCGATCATCTCCCGGTCTGGGCGGATATTGATCTGCCGCTTCTGGGGATGAATCAGAAAATGGAATAGCCTGCGGAAACGCGCCAGGCGTCAGACGGCCTTCGGATGAGGTTTGGCCGGCTCCCGAACGGCGGCGGCCTCCTGCATCGCCGTGATGTCGTGGACCGCTCGCATTTTCGCCAGGACGAGCTTGGATTTGTCCGCGGGAGTTCTTGCGGTCTTGAGCTGTGCCTTGACGGCCTCCTCCAGCAGGGCAAAGCGCTCGTCCGGAAGGGCGGCGCCGGTCCGGGTGACGATTTCCTGAGCCAAGGCGACGTCTCCGCGAAGAACGGCCAGGTCAATTAAGGAACATTTGCGCGCCTCCGGGGGGAATTTCGAGGATGACAAGCGAATGGCTTCGCTGCCTTCCTCTCCGAGGGTGATATCTCCGGCGGGGCCGGTTTTTTTCCAGTCGAAATGGATTTTGTCCGCCCCGTCAGCCAGGCGCTGGAATGCCTTGGCGTTGCCCCCTTTGATCGCGGCGGCCAAGCTATCCCAAAGTTCTCCTTGGGAGATCTTCGCGGATCGGAAAGCGTGATCCGCGAAGAAATTGATGACGCCAGGGCCTTTGCAGCGGGTAATCGCGTTGGCGGCGAAGCGCATGGGCCACTGATCCGCGGGAATGTGCGGCTCCAGATACTTGAGCTGGGCCAGCTGCAAATCAAAGAAATAGTTCTCGATAAGAATGAGGGCTCGCTTGGGCTCCACGGGGAAATTCATCCGATTGAGCAGCGGAATGCTTTTCCGGAGGACGGCCGTGGTCCAATGCTTGTGATCAAATTCCACGGGCACGGATTCCGGAAAAATCAGCTGAACAATTTCGTTGTCGCGGGCTTCGCAAACATTGCCGAATTGGCGAATCTGCATTTCCTTCCGAAATTGCTGAGGGTCGGGAGCTTTAGACAGCAGCGTGGAGAGGAGCTCCACTTCGGTGTTTTTGATGAGCTTCCCGAAAAAGAGATCCCGATATTTCGTGGGCCCTTCGGGGAACTCCATGATCGACGCTGGCAACGATTGCAGCGCTTCGGAAATGTGCTCCGGCTCGCCCTTTCCGTAGATGCGAGACAAGCATTTCCAGGCGGCCTCGGGGTCAGTTTTCGCCAATTCAGAAATTGCGATGGATTCCGTAATCATTGTTTTCTCCATTTTTCGCTTGTGCGATGGGGATTTCTTGTTCTATTGTTGAATTATATCGCGAAGCGAAAGAAAGGGAAATGAGCATGGGCTTCAATGACGGAAGCGAGGATGTGGATGCCGCGGCGGCGATGGAGAGTTTGCGCGAAGCCGCGCGGCATCGGATGGGCAGTCAAGCCCATGGGTGCGTTGGGCTGGGAATGCTTTGCGCCGGGGCGGCGTGCGGAGTGGCGATTTCCGTCCCGCTGAGCCTCTCATTGAGCTTGATCACCGCCGGAGGGATGGCCTGCGTAATGAGCCTGTTTTTGCTTTCCGAATCGGCCGTTGAGCTGGAGACTGCGACGCTGAGGTGGAAAGCGATTGGCCACTTTCTGGAAGAAAACGGGGGAGCCTACGGCAAGCCGAGCACTTAATCTGTTGAAATTCGGAGACCGAGGGCCTGGGATCCTTCA
>VFQM010000719.1_pt1 | contig 34315 bp, 41 predicted proteins | sample 3512391 | NCBI WGS metagenome assembly VFQM01 (sample SAMN10412369, study PRJNA504923) | tailings metagenome | isolation source: Replicate 1 from Balatoc abandoned mine | place: Philippines
CTTCCTTCAGGCCAGACTCTAATCACTCGTGGAGGAAAATCAGGGGGTCACGTCACTCCCACCCCGCCTCCCCACCCGGCCACCACAGCATGGTGTACCATTGGTGGCCGGGTGGGGAGGCGGGGCGGGAGGTCTGCGTTCACGAAAGTGGACGCTGGTTCAAAAGTCGTAGATCAGCGTCACGCGGCTCAGCGTGTCGGTCTGCACCGCGCCCGGGGGCGGGTTGCTGTCATACTCTACCGCATAGGAGAAGCGCGCCGACAGCTTGCTGCTGATCGCGGCGTTGAGCCCGGTCACCAGATCGAGCGTGGTGTTGCGCGAATCGATGATGGCGATCGCCGAACCGCCGGTTTCCGCCACCGCATTGGTATCCTGCGTGAGCGTCAGGCGCTTGGTGATGTTCCAGTCGAAGTCGAGCGCCACCAGCCCGGCAATGCGGCTTTCGCTGCGCCCGTCGATGAATTCGGTGACGCGATAGGCTGGCCCCGCCTTGAGCGAGAGCTGGATGTCGTCCTTCTTCAGCGCCTGATAGCCGAGCCCGCCTGAAATCGCATAGCGGCCCGAAAAGCCCTGGAACCGGTCGCGTTCGTACTGCGCCAGCGCATAGAGGTAGATCTTGTCCGAAAGATTGTAGTTGGGCTCGTAACGGGCAAGGAACTGCTCGCGCGTGGTGGTGCCGTTGGCGCGCTGGTAATCGACCCTCCCGGTCAGCCGGTGCCGCCACGCAATGCCCTGCCGATCGACCGTGAGCCCTGCGGTAACACCTGTGTTCGAGGTGTTGCCGGTGGCGCGGAAGGCGCCGAATTCGCCTTTGCCCGACCAGTTCTCGAACAGACCGGCCGAACGGATCGCGGCTTCCTTGGCAGCGGCCTCGGCGGCCTTGGCCTCGGCCAGCCGGGTCTCGAAGGTGGTGAGGATCGCGTCGATCTCGGCCACGTCATCGGGATTGGTCTGCTTGGCCAGCTCGACAACGGTGCGCACCTTGCTCTCGTCGTTGGTGGCGATGGCGGCGTCGATCATGGCGCGCACCGGCTCGGGCAGGGCGGCAAGGGCAGGCTGGGCGGTGCCGAGCAGGACGGCAGCGCCGAGGGAGAGGGGAATCCGGCGGGTCATGTTGCTGCCCTAGCGGCCCGCCCTCGCGGCGGGCAAGAGGGCTTGCGATCAGACCCCGTGACAGCTGGCGACGCGGCCGGGCCCGGCCGTCTTGCCGGTCTGCGGGTCGCGGAAATCGAAGCGCACGACACCGCCGGCCTCGATGAAGCCGCGGTAGCCCTCGCCGCACAGAACGGGACGCAGCGACTTGGTGAGCGCGGAATCGGTGATCGAGGCATAGCCCGACAGGCTCAACTCCACGTCGAGCACCAGTTCGCGCCCCTCGGCGCGGGCAGCGACGATCATCATGCCGTTCTCTTCCTGCGGGAGGACGTATTTCATTCCGTTGGCGATGAAGCGTGTGCGGTCTTCGATCGAGCCGTCGAAGCTCGCATCGGGGAAGGGCGAGGGGCCGCAGCCCGTCAGCGCGAGCATGGCAAGCAGGGGAAGGGCGATCCTGATCATCACAAGCCGACGTAAGGCCGGATCACTTAAGTTCGGTTTAAGGCCTTGCGATGCTTGTGGCTTTCCTACTGCACACCTTGCGGTCCACAGTGCAGGAATGCACAGCGCGCGCCGTTTCCTGTCCCGACCGGGCCCCGCACCGGCGCGTTCGCGCCCGAGCGGTTTTTCGCTTCAGGACAGTGTCTCATGTGTCTCCAACTTCAGCAAAGCACCGCTGAAGCTGAACGGCTTGCCGGCCGCATCGGGAGAGCCGGAAAGCAGGGTGTCAGCGCAGGCGTTAACGCACTCGGGGACCGCCGAAGGGCAGCGGCGGCGGCGGACGGCGCACGCCGCGCGGCAGCTGGGCCTGATAGGCGCGCCCGCAATGCTCGACGCAATAGGGGAAGCCAGGGTTCACCTGTTCGCCGCAGAAGTGGAAATCGGGCTCGCCCGGATGGCCCATCGGCCAGCGGCACACCTTGTCCGACAGATCGAGCAGGCTGGTCTTGCCCGCGATTTCGGGGCTGGGCTTGGCCGGGACGAGGCGGCGCGGCGGGGCAGGCGGGATCGGTGCCTGCTGGTCGCCCGGGCCCTGACGCAGGAAGCCGCCCGGGCCGACCGAGACGATCTTGGGCAGATCGGCCTGCGGATTGGGAACCGGCTGCGACGGGCTGGCACCGGCACCGCCATCCTCGGAAGGGCTGCGCGCCGGGGTTGCGGGTGCTGGCCGGGCTGCCGCCCGCTCGGGCGCGGGAGCCGCCACCCGCTCGGCCGTTTCGCCGCGCGTGTCGGTTTCGGGCTTGGGAGCAGGTGTAGCCGGCTTCTTGGGCGCGGCGGGCTTCTTCTTTTCGTTGGCCTTGACAGGCGAGGGGCGCGCCTTGAGCCCGAGCCGGTGCGCCTTGCCGATCACCGCATTGCGGCTGACCCCGCCCAGTTCGGTCGCGATCTCGCTGGCGGTGGCGCCGCCTTCCCACATTTTCCTGAGCGTCGCGATGCGCTCGTCCGTCCAGCTCATAAAACCTACCTGTTCCTGTATCCGGTGCCTGCGCGCCGGCCCGTTTGCCGGGAGCAATGCTTGTCACACAAGCCCTGACGGCCTAGGCGCATGACCCATGGCCGATACTGCTAAAGCGAACCCGAATGGCCCCGATGGCCGCAAAGATCACGCCGCCCCCGTGACGGAAATCATGGCTCATGACAAGACCGGCGGGAGCACCCGGTTTTCCCCGCGTGGCGTCCCGGTGATTGCCGGGATCAACCGCGTGGGTCTCTTGGCTCTCTATATGAAGGAGGTGCGCCGGTTTCTCAAGGTGCAGACTCAGACGATCTGGGCGCCGGCCTTCACCACGCTGCTGTTTCTGGTGATCTTTACCGTCGCGCTGGGCCGCGAAGGGCGCGAGGTGCTGGGCGTGCCGTTTGCCACCTTCGTCGCGCCGGGCCTGATCGCGATGGCCATGATGCAGAACGCCTTTGCCAATTCGTCCTTCTCGCTGCTCTCGGGCAAGATGCAGGGGACGATCATCGATCTGCTGATGCCGCCGCTGTCGCCGGGCGAGTTGATGACCGGCATTCTTGCCGCTGCGATCACCCGCGCGGTTGCAGTGGGCTGCACCGTGGCGCTGGCGATGGCGCTGTGGCCGGGCGTGTCGCTGGCGGTGGAGCACGTCTGGGCGGTGGCGTGGTTCGGGTTGATGGGTTCGCTGATGCTGGCGACGCTGGGTCTGGCAACCTCGATCTGGGCCGAGAAATTCGATCACAACGCGGCGATCACCAACTTCATCATCGCCCCGCTGTCGCTGCTGTCGGGCACCTTCTACGTGATCGAAAACCTCAGCGGCGTGTTCCAGACCGTGAGTCGCGCCAACCCGTTCTTCTACGTGATCTCGGGCTTCCGCTACGGCTTTCTCGGGGCAAGCGACATCGGCGGTGCCGGGGCGGTGATGACCGCGGGCGCAGGGTTACTGGTGCTCAATATCGTGATGGCGGCGGCGGTCTATGCCCTGCTGCGCAGCGGGTGGAAGCTCAAGAGCTGAGGCTCAGTGGGTAAGCGACCTGCGCATCCGGTAGCGGCCGTCCTTGAAGCTTTCGAACAGCTGGCGCACCGTGGGATGATCGACCGGCCCGCCTTCGGGATCGGCCAGCAGGTTGCCCTGGCTGACATAGGCCACGTAGGACGAATCATCGTTCTCGGCGAGCAGGTGATAGAACGGCTGATCGCGCCGGGGACGGATATCCTCGGGGATCGACTGGTACCATTCTTCGGAATTGGCGAAGACCGGATCAATGTCGAACACCACGCCGCGGAAGCCGAACAGGCGGTGGCGCACCACATCGCCGATGCCGAAGCGTGCGCGGGTCTGGCGCGGGGCGATGATCGTGCGGCCTGCCTGACTCGAGAAGAACTCTGCGCGTTCCATGGCGGCAATATGGACCTTTGCGGCGGCAAAACAAGCGCGAGCATTGTGCGGGTGCGAGATATGCCCGCATTTTGTGGTGCATCGGGACTTGGCAAGGGTCAAACCCTGCGCTAACGGGCGCGCTTCCTGTCGCCTGCCGCACCGACCACGCGGCCCAGCCAGACGCGCGACAGGCCTCGCGGAGAGGTGGCAGAGTGGTCGAATGCGCCGCACTCGAAATGCGGTTTACCGGCAACGGTAACGTGGGTTCGAATCCCACCCTCTCCGCCAGTATCCAATTGAAAATAATTGATAGTTCCGTTGTAGGGCCTCGCGATGGCGCAGTTCTGCGCCGTTTTCGCGTAGGCGACCGGACCTCTGAGACCGCGGATTCCGGCTAAATTGGTCTCAGAATCCCGTTTGTCTCTTTTCGACCGAACCTCGATCAAAAAGGTACGGATAGAAAATACGCCTGATTTCTGCGGTTTTCTATTGATCGGCAATCCGTACCGTTGAGGTGGTTTCCCAGTCAGGCATGATGGCTAAAACCGGCGGTACAGTCCATATAAGCCTCCGGGAAGCGAGGGATCAGTCATGTGCCTGAAAACATGGACGTGGTGTAGTAATCTTGATTGTCTGATCAGTGCAGCTGACACTTGGCAGACTATGATCACAGGTTTTGCGGCGGTTGTCGCAGCTTGGTTCAGTATACGCGCAGTGAGGCGGCAGATCCAAAGTGGCGAGGAACAGGAGCGTCATCGTCGGCTTGCCAAAGTTGCAGCTGCTCGTTTGCGCCTTCCGTTACAGCTCAGCGAGATTGTTTCTTTTTCGAACCAAAGCATCAAGCTCTTGAAGGCTTATCTCGATACTTTTGAGCAAGGCCGTACGGCAATCGACCAGCTTGCCTTAGAAGCGAGGCCCTCCTTCCCTGAAGCGTCTGTTATTCTGTTTGCTGAGATCGTTGAAAATTCTGATCATCAGGGTTTCTCTGATTATCTGACAGCGCTGGTCTGTGAAATGCAGGTCCTAAATTCTCGCATCAACCAAATGTCTTATGTTGATGAAATCATTGTACGGCCTAATTTGGAATCCTATGTGATCCAAGCCGCTAAAATCAGGGCGTACTGTGATGGCCTCTTCCCATATGCTCGAGGCCAGGAAAGCAGCCCTCCCCAATCGCTCGATTGGGATCTTCTATTCAACTGTCTGAATTTGAATGATATCGATATCCACGGTTACGCATCTCTTCATGCGTTTGCGCAGAGGATGAAAATGAGGGAAACTGCACCTGACGCGCAGGAATAACTGGCGCTTTGGTCTAACTCGACCGCCTAGAATACAACTGCATTCAGGTGGCGTCGTTTAAAAACTGGCAGAGCCCCAGCGTTCGAGCCGGAGGCTCTGCCTTGAAAATTAGCCGTTAAGACGATCCTTGACCGCCTTTGCTGCCGCAAAGGTCAGCTTCTTCGATGCCGCAATCTTGATAGTTTCGCCGGTGGCCGGGTTGCGGCCTTCGCGCGCCGGGCTTGCCTTGACCTTGAACTTGCCAAAGCCGTTCAGCGAGATTTCGTCGCCCTTGGCAGCGGCGCCGGCGATCGCTTCGCAGATGTCGCTTACCAGTTTTCGGGCGGCAACCTTGGTCAGGCCGTTGGCTTCGGCAATCGCGTCGGCGAGGTCGTTATTGTTCATGATGTGGGTTCCCCCTGTCTTGTTGAGGCGGACTGCATACACATTTCGCCTATCCACAGCAAAAACAAAAAGAGAACAAATTGGACTTGTCAGCTGGGAATCTCTGTGCCACTTCGTCAAAAAATGACCCGGTTTTCTCCGGGCCTGATCGGAAGGGAATTCCATGCACGACTGGACCGCCAGCTTTGAGGATTTGTTCAAGAGGTCGGGACTGTCCCTGGAAGAAGCTGAAGCCGAGCTGGGCGTGTCCGCGCGCCAGATCCGTCGCTACATTTCAGACGAGGTTGCTCCGACCAAGCTGGCCATGGAGCGGATGCGGGAGATTGCGAGCAAACGTTCGGCCAAGCGGACCAAGCCCGCATTCCGCTTCATCGACCTTTTTGCCGGCATCGGTGGCCTTCGCCTCGGGTTCGAAGCGATCGGCGGCGAGTGCGTGTTCACCAGCGAATGGGATCGCTGGTCGAACGAGACCTATCGCAAGAACTTTGCTGAGAGCGAAGATCACGTGATGGTCGGCGACATCCGCCCTTATGGCGCCGATCCATCGAAGATCCCCCAGTTTGATGTCCTGCTTGCGGGCTTCCCCTGCCAGCCGTTTTCGCTGGCAGGTGTGTCAAAGAAGAACTCGCTCGGCCGTGCGCACGGCTTTGCCGATGAAAAGCAGGGCAACCTGTTCTTCGATATCGAGGCGATCCTGCGGCATCACCGGCCGCCTGCTTTCCTGCTTGAGAACGTCAAGCACCTGCAGCGTCATGACAAGGGCCGCACCTTCGAGGTAATCCGTCGTACCCTCGAGGATGAGCTGGGCTACGCGATCAGTTATCGTGTGGTGAGCTCGGAGCCTTGGGTTCCGCAGAAGCGCGAACGCATCTTCATCGCAGGCTTCCGACAGGACGTCGGGTTCAGTTTCGAGGACTTCGACAAGATGATCCCGCCTCAGAAGGAATGGCCGAAGCTGGGCGACATCTTGCTGTCCCACAACGAGGTCGATTCAAAATATACCCTGACGCCAAAGCTCTGGGATTATCTGCAAGCCTATCGAGCCAAGCATGAAAAGGCTGGCAATGGCTTTGGTTACAGCCTGTTTGGCGAGAAGGACGTCGCCCGAACGCTGTCGGCTCGCTACCACAAGGACGGTTCCGAGATCCTGATCGGGCAGCAGGGAACCCGCCCGCGTCGTCTGACCCCGACCGAATGTGCCCGCCTCATGGGTTTTGAGCATGGCGACCGGAAGTGGCATATCCCGGTGTCGGATACTCAGGGCTACCGGCAGTTTGGTAACGCAGTGGTCGTGCCGGTCATTGAAGCCATTGCACGCTTCATGGAGCCGTCGATCAAGCAGATGCTGGAGATCGACCGACTATCATCTTCGCCCGCACGAAAGCGCGCTGTTGGCTGACATCGTAACGCCGGAGGTTCGAAGTCGGATGATGGCCGGCATTGGGCCTGCCAACACGAAGCCCGAAATGCTGATCCGGCGGGGATTGCACGCGCTGGGTTTTCGCTATCGGCTCCATGTGAAGGGATTGCCTGGCAAGCCGGATCTGGTGTTCCCGGGGCGGCGGGCCGCAATTTTTGTCCATGGCTGCTTCTGGCATGGCCATGACTGCGCGCTGTTCCGCTGGCCTTCTACGCGTGAGGAGTTTTGGCGAAGCAAGATTGGCGGCAACATCGCCCGAGACAGGAGGGTTACAGCCCAGCTGCTCGATCAGGGGTGGCGTGTCCTCAATGTCTGGGAGTGCGCTCTCAAGGGGCGCGAGAAGATGCCGCTTGAAGAGGTGCTCGCCGCCTGTGCAACCTTCGTTGACGGCACGGATATCCGGACCAGTATTGGCAGAGGTCAGACCGTCACGGTCGATGCTTCGGCATAGAGCAATGCCATCGCTTGCGGAAGCTGGCCGGAGTTGATCCGCCACTGCGGCCGGACTTTGGCGCGGTTGTCCGCGTAGATGGTATCAGCCGGGTCATAGAAAACGATCCCACGGTCGATCGCCCGCAATAACCTCCAGACATCGGTGCCGCGCCCTTGCAGCCAGCTCGACGCGTACTGGTATTCGGCCAGACCGTCTCCGCCATTGCGGCTCTGAAAGGTGATGTAGAGTGCATTAGCGTGTTTGGCGTTCCAGCAATTAGCCAACTTCTCGAGCGACCAGGCTGCCGCAACCTCATCGGTCTCGACGTGGTAGAGTTGGACAGATACGTCGGCAGCATCACCGAACTTGTCGTTGTAACGGTCATAGCCGGTGAGGCGGAGTTCAAGACCGGTCTTGGCATTGACAGCACCCGCCTTGTGTAGGCCGGTAAAGCGGCGCGAACCGTCACCATTGACGGCTGGATGTCCGAAGCGTTCCATGAACTCGCGGAAGTTGTGCGTGCCCTGGAAACCGAGATCCGGTGTCGGGGTCATCAGGCTGATGCGGCTACCAGAGAAGCTCTTGATCTCGAAGCCGTGCTTGTCAGGCGCCTTGTTCCCGTTAGCGGCTACGCCGAGCAATGCCTCGAGGGTGTATCCGCCGCCCTGTGAGCCGGTAAACGGCTCAATCCTGCCGCCACGGTTGATCCGTGAGCTGTGCCATCCACTGCGAACGATGGCTGTCAATTCATGGCGTAGCTGCTCGGCTGGATCAGCTCCGGCTTCGCCATCGACCATGAGAACACGCAATACGCCGCACGCGGCAACAAGCGGCAGGTTCGGGAACGTCGTAACGAGAGGATCGTCGCGTTCAGTCAGAACGACGCCGACGACCTTGCCGTCAGAGGCTGTACCCATGACAAGAATACGCCGTCCGAATTCTCCCAACAGTCTGCGCCGAAGGGCGTCCGGCCCTGCCTCGCAGCCATTAAGGAAGCCCGACATGCGGACTTCCGGGTACTGAAAGTAGTCGATGATCCGGGTGTTTGGGGCGTCGTAGCGGGCTCCGTTCCCGCCAAGCCAGGCAAATTCAATTTTGGCTTCCAGTTTGGGTTTGCCAACTGCGGATTTGCGCTTTGCTGTGCTAGAGCTCGCTGATCGAACTTCTATCGTCGCCGGAAACAGGTTGGTGACACCGTCGAGTCCGGCTCCCAGGTAGATCTGATTCTTGTCGTTATCCTGCTTTGGTGAAAGCAGTTTCACATATGCAGTGCGGATGCCTTGACCCTGGAGGATGCTCTGAAGCTGGGCTAGTGTGGCGATGCCGGGCATCGCAGAGGGTTATTACGGTCGAGGCAGTTTGAACAGGGGGCTGAAGGGGCCAAATCACCAAATGTTCCTGTTCCCGGTTTGAGGCGTCGGGACAGGTCGTTGGTTCACTTCTGCTTCGACCCGGCAGGCGCACGAGGCATTCGATTGCGTTGTCCTGCCTTGGCAGGTTATCCTCTGTGATATCGGCGGAGGGAAAGACTATGGCAGCAGGCAAGTCGCTCGAAGAAATCAAGAAGGACCTTGTCGCGACGCTCGCGCCGATGGAAGGCCTCGATAAGTTGTTCATCATCACCGATGAGCGGACGGGCGCGCGGTATTGCGATTGCCACGTTCGCGGCAGCAAGTTCGTTGAGCTCGCAACCCCCGACGCCCCGCTCGATCCGGATGAGCAGAGTGACTATCGCGCAAACCGCGACGTAGTCAGCAACGCCCCGGCGTTCGCGAAGATGAAGTCCGACGCCAAGGCGCGGCGTAGTTTCAGCGGGATCGTTGCAGAGTATTCGCACGAGAAGTCGATCGACAAACCGCTGCTAATCATCGGCGGCCAACATCGCTATCATGCCATTAAAGAGGCATTGGAATCCGGCGTCGACGAATGGCACGGTGTGAAAGTTTATCTCGATCTAACGACCGAACAGCGGCTCGACGCCCAGCTAATATCTAACACTGTGATCGCGATATCGTCGGACCTCTTCGACCGCATGCACGAGACGGTGACCGGCCCCCAGCTTCGCGACTGGTGTCAATCAGTCGGTCTGCTCGATCCTGGGGAGGACTTTGCGGATCGAAAATCGCGCGGTGCCGTTACCGTGCAGACAGCTCGCACGTTCATTGCGAGCTACTATGCCGGGACGAAGGTTCCGTCCGCCGAATTCGACGCCAAGGAGACCTTGCCGCCAATTACGGTGACGGGGCAGCACGACGTCGTGTGGGATGCAGTCAAAGCTGCTCACCCCAATCTCTGGACGGACGCCGAGTTGAAGCGTGCGGGTCAGGAATTTGCGCGTCTCGCTGCAGCCCAGCGGAAAGCGTTCGAGGCCAAGAAGCCGAAACCGCCTGTGGATTATCCTGAAAAGGCTAGCAACATGGCTCTCTTGGCCGCTTGGGCGTTCGTGGCGGGTGTTTTGCGCACCAACGCCGTGCGCCTGCAACGACACTATGCCCTTGCCGACGCCGCCGGTCATGATCCGTTGAACGTCAGCGCGCTCGTCAAGGGGCGTCACAAGTCTGACTCCGATCAATACCGCGGGCTTGGCTACCGCACGGATGCTAAAGAGCGCGGGCGGTTTGCCGAACTTTTCTTCCTGCAAGCGGAAGATGGCTCCGGGATCACCAAGGGCAACATTAACATCGCAATTATGAAATATCACGCCAAACAGGCTCAGCTTGAGGTCGAGAAGGAAAAGGCCAAGAACGCTCGCGCCAATGGATAGCATCGACACTTTTGCATCGCTTCTCCTCGAAGAGGCAAAGCGGTTCCTCGAGCTCGCCAGTGAGGCCAGCGAAGGCGAGGGCGTGACCGCCAACCTCCACGCCAGCATTGTCCTAGCGTTCTGCGCGCTAGAGGCTCATGTCAACGCGGTATCGGACGAGATGGCACTTCAGAAGGGGCTCATGGCACACGAAAAATCGGTCCTGCTTGAACGGGAGGTCCGCCTCGACAATGGCCAGTTTAGGCTAAAAAACGACCTGAAGATGCACCGGCTGGAAGATCGCATCTTGTTCCTTTTCGCTCGCTTCACCAAGTCGACGCTCGACAGAGATGCCCCATGGTGGGGGAAGCTGAAAGAGTCATTGAAGATACGCAACCAGATATCTCATCCCAAGGACGTTATATCGCTGACAAAGCAGGATGTTGCGACAAGTATCCAAGCAATTATCGACTGCCTCGATATGCTCTATCACGCCATCTACGGTAGAAGGCTCCCAGCTGCAGTAAGAGGACTTCAGTCCAAGATGACGTTCTGACACTGAAGAGGATAGAGTGAATTGCGCCCGGCAATCATCTCGACCGTGAGGTGCGACTGAAGGATAGTTAACTCGCAGCAGTCGCCATAAGTATGTCGAGGCTAAACAGAGCGGTCGTGCTTTTCCATGGGCTTCGACACTTAGTCTTACGCCCATCGTATAGTCGATTGTTGTATTAAAGGCTGATTTTTAGATCGGCCGAAGTACACTTAACGGCAATATCTTGGGAGCGCAGCAAACGCTGGCATTGATCAGCGGGAGCGGCCGCTGTTAGCAAGTCGCGCCCTAAAACCTAACATTTCGGTCTGCCCAACTAACAAGACATCGACCGCACCTGCTCCGCCCAGTCCAACTCTGCCAAGACAGCCAGTTCCTTGACAGACACGGTCGGCGGCACTCGCTCAAGCAGAAAGCTCTCCAGCACCGCGGGCGCCAAATAGGTCAACTTCAACATTCTGCCAACCATGCGGTGGGTGACACCTGCCGAGCGCGCCAAATCCTCAATGGTGTTGGCCTCGCCGCTTTCGAGCCTACGCCGCCACGACCAGGCCTGGGCAAAGTTGCGCAGGACGTGCGGATCGGTCCCGCCATCGGTCTCTGGCACATAGTCGGCCGGCGGCTGGATGCGCGGCCGTCCATTCCGGGACCGTTGGGCGAGTGGGATCCTGACCCGCAAGGTGTCCTGCGCAGTGCTCATGCTGCCTTCCGCGGCGCCAGCATGTCATGGATAATTGGCCCCAGTCCTTTGGTGCAGAGGTCCACATCGATGCTGTTGTCATTCACGGTGACCCGCTGGATCAGCAGCCGGGCGATGCGGGTCTGCTCGGCCGGAAACAGGGTCTGCCAGAGCTCACCAAAACCGGAGAGGGCGGCAATTACCTCATTTTCTTTGATGTTGGGCTTGAGCTCTCGCGCGGCCTCAATGGCGCTGGCAACGATTACGGGCGTGGTCAGCATTCGGCGCAGTTCCTGGATTACCACGCCCTCCACCATTCCGGCGTTGAGCCGCCGGGGCAGGGCGCCATTTTCACCGATGCGATTATGGACCGCATCCATCGATACGTAATAGCGGTAGAGCCGCTCTCCCTTGCGGGTGTGGGTCGGTGTCATCGCAACGCCGGTGTCAGTGAACAGCAATCCTTTCAGCATGGCTGGTGTCTGGGCCCGGGTGTTGTTGGCGCGGGTGCGTGGGCTGATCTTCAGGATGGCATGGACCTTGTACCAGAGTTCCTGACTGATGATGGCTTGATGCTCGCCGGGATAGCTGGTGCCCTTGTGAACGGCTTCACCGAGATAAACGCGGTTGCGGAAGAGTTTGTAGAGGAACCCCTTGTCGATCGGCCGGCCGCGCTTGTTGGTGATGCCCTTGCGGACAAGCTCGCGGGTCAGCCTGGTGGCCGATCCCAACTCGACAAAGCGCTCGAAGATGTAGCGGATCTGTGCCGCTTCCGCCTCGTTGATCACAAGCTTGCGGTCGACAGCATCATATCCCCACGGCACGAACCCGCCCATCCACATACCCTTGGCGCGGCTGGCAGCAATCTTGTCGCGAATGCGCTCACCGGTCACCTCGCGCTCGAACTGCGCAAATGACAGCAGGACATTGAGGGTCAGGCGCCCCATGCTGGTTGTCGTGTTGAACGACTGGGTGACCGAGACGAATGTTACCTTGTGCTCGTCGAATACCTCGACCAGCTTGGCAAAGTCCATCAACGAACGGGATAAGCGGTCAATCTTGTAGACGACGATAACATCGACCAGACCGTCGCGGATGTCCTCCAGCAGGTTCTGCAGGCCGGGACGATCAAGGTTGCCGCCGGAGTAACCGCCGTCGTCGTAGCCTTCGCGCATCGCCCGCCAGCCCTCGGCCCGCTGGCTTGCGATGTAGGCCTCGCAGGCCTCGCGCTGGGCATCGAGGCTGTTGAACTCCTGCTCGAGCCCTTCTTCAGATGATTTGCGGGTATAGATGGCGCAGCGAATGCGGCGGGGTGCTTCGGGCGTGCTCATCGTGCGCCCCCCGCCTGCCGCAGGCCAAAGAAGCGGTAGCCGTTCCAGCTTGTCCCGGTGATGGCTTTCGCGACCGCCGAGAGTGACTTGAACCGTTGCCCCTGCCAGTCGAACCCGTCTTTCATCACCGTCACCGTATGCTCGGTGCCATTCCACCCTCGCATAAGGCGCGTGCCGATGATCGGGTTGCGTGGATCAGTAATCACGGATTTGCGGACCTTCTTGCCTTCATATTCATCGGCCAGGGCATCGAGCGTCCTGACCAGCGGCTTGCTCATGCCGCCAAAGGCAAGTTCCTGGATCCGGTAGGACAGGCGCTGGATCATGAACTGGCTGCTGTTGTTAGGGGCGTCGCTGCCCATCAGCTTCGACCATTCAGCCTTGAGCTCTCTCACGGTCATGGTCTTTAGCGCGGCAAGGCGCGCAAGCACCTGCGGATCATTATAGTTTTGCATCAGCGTTCTCCAACTCGGGGGCGTCCCCGGGTTCGACACACGCTCTTGGGCCGCGATGAGCCAAGCGAACTATCTGCGCCAGGCGCAGATATAGAACTGGACTTGTCGAGCATGCGGATGATGCCCGCCGCAAGGATCTGCCCCAACTCGGCGAAGCGCTCTTCGTCGGTCATAGTGTTGATGAGTTGCGAGCTATTGCTCGCGGAGAAGTCGTGCATGTTTGTAGAACCTGATGGCTGGCAAGGCGATCAGGCGAACTGTCTCCTGATCATGTCAGGAAGAATATGTACGGGATATAAACGTCGTCAACGAGAACGAGTAGGGCAAAATCCCACAATCAACGCGGCTGCACTCAGCGGCGGCTGTAAAGCCGCTGGTGCGCGCGCAGAACGATCCCAATGATTTGAACGCCGTCGTCGCTGAAGTTGTCGGAATCGGGCCTGCCGATGACGATTGGCTCCTGAAACTCTGGCCGAGTGGACTCGGCGCGCAGGATGTAATTCTTCCCGTCGTGATCGAGGCGCTTGCAGGTGAGCTCGTGCATGTCGTGACGGTCGCGCTGGACGATAACGATGTCGCCAGGAACCGGCTCTATTTCGCCAAAGATCGTGCGCAGGCACTCGAGGTCAGACCCGGGCGGAATGAGCTTGTCCATGGAATTGCCCTCCATACGCAGGGCGAAGCGCTCGCCGCCAACAACTGGGCTTGGGCCGACCTCAATGAAGTAGCGATCTTCCTCGGGCCATTCGGTCTGCTCGCGCCAGACGCCTGCCGCCACAGCGCCCAGAACCTGCAGGCGTTCGTAAGGCGCAACGCCGCCGACGCGGGGCATTACGCCTTCGCCGCCAGAAACCAGGCGGGAAATGTCGATGCCAAGGGCGCGAGAGAGCCCGACCAGGGTTTCGAGCGTCGGGTTGTTGCTGCGGCCCCGCAGGATCTCGCGCACGATATGCGGCGATTTCCCGCCAGTCGCGGCCAGCGAAAGCGAGCGGGCATTCCACTCGGTTCCAGGGGCAGTTGCAGTCTCGAGAACCTTTCTGAGGTGCTCGATGTTGACGAGTGAGCGTTGGGTCATGAGCTGTGCCTAGCTCTGTGGATATTGCCGGTCAATACAAATGTGGGATGTGTCCCTACTTGTGACATGGGATGTGAACGGTATTAATCCGACTCATGACGCATCCTATCCTTCATGACATCGACGCCTTCCTTCGCCGCACCAACCTCTCGGAGACCTATTTTGGTCGCCAGGCTGCCAACGACTGGAAGCTGATCAGCCAACTTAGGAAGGGCCGGCGCCTCTGGCCCCAGACCGAACAGCGCATCCGTGACTTCATGGATACCTACCGCCCGCGCGGGGAGCGCAGTGCCAGCATGCCAGGAGCCGCGAGCCATGGTTGAGGACATTAACGCGGCGCGCAAGCTGGCAACCCCGCCCAGCGAGGACATGCTTTGCGCCTGGCTCGATGCGGCCGAGCCGGGCGAGCGTCTTGAATACCACCGCGGGTTTCTGGCGCGCGATGTCGATACGGCCAAGCCTCAGCGCTTGCCCGAGTGGCGCCGCCAATCGCTGATGCGCCTTGCGGCCCGCGCCCGCTGGGCGGCGGAAAACGGGGTGGTCCACCTCGTGCAGATCCGCCGGGGTGCGGGGGATTTCAGTTACGTTGCGATCGCAAGGCCAAGGAGCCCCAGGATCCAGTCCATGATTACCGCACTCATGCTGCCCCAGGCGGCCTGACGGAACAGGGGCAGTGGGGGCTAACCGCGAGGCGCCCACGGATATTCGATCGCCGCGTCAACCACTGCCCCGCCTTTGCTGGCGGGATTGCTGACGACTGATCGCTTGGCATCACAGATGAAAGGATCACCCGATGACACTTGAGGATCTGCAAAACGAGGCTCCGGCCACCCTTGATGCATTGCCAGTCGAAGTGCTGGCCCGCTTGCAGGGGCAGGCGCAGGCCCGGCTTGCCGGCGCATCACAAATGGTCGCCATTCTCCATGGCGTGCTCACCCGCCGCTATGCGCAAGGTCTCAACGAGACCGGCACGCACCGGCGCGCTGATGGCGATTACGAAATCCGCATCGAGGTACCCAAGAACGTCTCGTGGGATCAGGACAAACTGGCGAGCGCGATCGAGACGATCCGCAACTGGGGCGAGAACCCGGTCGACTATGTCGAGACCAGGCTCTCGGTCTCGGAGACCAGCTACAAGGCCTGGCCGCCTGCGATCCGCGATCTGTTTACGCCTGCGCGCACAGTAAAACCGGGCAAGGCAAAGTTCGAGATCGCGCCCAGGATGAAGGAGGCAGCGTAATGGCTATTTCGCTTTCTTCGCTCAATCGCCTCTCGGTTCCGAAACCCCCGCGGATCGTGATCTACGGCCCGCACGGGATCGGCAAAAACACTTTTGCCGGCGCCGCGCCGCGTCCGGTGCTGATCAACCTGGAAGACGGCCATCCGGCTGGCCAACCGATCGACGCGTTCCCGCGCGCCGAGAGCTTTGCCGAGGTCATGGAGGCGATGCAGGCCCTCTACAACGAGGAGCATGATTTCCAGACGCTGGTGATCGACAGCCTGGATTGGCTGGAGCCGCTCGTCTGGGCGGAAACCATCCGCCGCAACAATGAGGCGAACCCGTCGAAACAGTGGTCCTCGATTGAGGATGCCGGCTACGGGAAGGGCTATATCGCCACCCTCGATGTCTGGCGGGAATACCTCGACGGCATCAATGCGCTGCGGAACGACAAGGCTATGGCGGTCATCCAGACCGCGCATGCCGAGGTGAAGCGGTTCGACAGCCCCGAGACGGAGCCGTTCGATCGCTACCAGATCAAGCTCCACAAGATGGCCTCGGCGCTTGTTCAGGAGCACGCCGACATGGTGCTGTTCGCCAACTTTAAGACCAGCGTCACCAAGTCTGATGTTGGTATGAAGAAGGTCGCTCGCGGCGTCGGGGCGGGCACGCGCGTGCTCTACACCGAAGAGCGTCCGGCCTTTCTGGCCAAGAACCGGCACAACCTGCCCCCCGAACTCCCGCTGTCATGGGAGGCGCTCGCCTCGTCCATGGCCGCTGCGAGCGAGGCTGCCCGCATGAGCGAAGCGGCCTGATCTACAACTCCCGTCAAAGACAGAAAGGATCGGGACAATGGCTTATTTTGGAGGCTCGTTCGACGCCTCACAAGTTGAACCCAAGGGCGATTACCGGCCTGTGCCGCCCGGCGAATACAAAGTGCAGATTACTTCATCCGAGTTCTGCCAGACCTCTAATGGCAATGGGCATCAGCTCAAGCTCGAGATGGAGATCATCGAGGGCGATCAGGCTGGCCGGCGGCTCTATGACCGGCTCAACCTCGACAATCCCAATGCCCAAGCAGTCGAAATCGCGCAGCGCACGCTGTCGGCGATCTGCCATGCAGTGGGGAAGCTCTCGGTTCAGGACAGCGAAGAGCTGCACATGCTGCCGATGATTGCGGTCGTGATCGTCAAGCCTGAGCGCACCGGCAAGGACGGACGCTCGTACAGCGCCTCGAATGAGGTCCAGACGTATAAGGCGCTTGGGTCTGGGCAGGCAGCCACCTTTGGTGGCGGCGGCATGAAGCCCGCAAACGCGGCGCCTGCTGCCGGAAGCGGCCAGTCTGCCTCGGCGCCCTGGAAGCGCAACGCAGCTTAAGCCTGGAGGCAGGACGGAACGGGGTCGAAGCGTCCGTCCTGCCGCCCATTCCCCTGACTTAAAGATCGAAGGAGCAGGCAATGGCCGCTCTACCTGAATTTGTGTGCCCCACGCTAGCCTCTGCCGACAGGGCGCTGGTGGATGGACAGGATATGCGCCGGCGTGCCTATCTTGGCATGTCAGCGATTGGCGACGCTTGTTCGCGTGCGCTCTGGTACCAGTTTCGCTGGGCCTGGACTGTGCGTTTCGATGCGACGACGCTGAAGCGTTTTGAAGACGGCCACCGCAGCGAAGATCTCGCGGTCGCGCGCCTCAAACGACTACCCGGCCTAACGGTCCACGAAACCAACGAGGCGGGCGGGCAGTGGGGCTTCAAGGATTTTGGCGGACACTTTTCCGGCCACATGGATGGGGTGTGCCTGGGCCTCGTGCAGGCACCGCAAACTTGGCACGTGCTCGAGATCAAGGCCTCGGAAAAGTGGCAGGACCTCGACAAGGCGCGCCGTAAGGTGGGTGAGAAGTCCGCGCTCGCAGAGTGGAACCCGGTCTATTACGCGCAGGCCGTCCTCTACATGGACTATGCCGGGATCGACCGGCACTGGTTGGTATGCGTTTCGCCCGGCGGCCGGCGCTGGACGGCGGTGCGCACCAATGCCGACCCGGCCTTCGCGAGGGTCCTGAAGGCGAAGGCCGAGAGCATCATCTTTTCCGATCACGCCCCCAGCCGGATCGGCGGGCCGGACAGCTTTGCCTGTCGGTTCTGCGACCTTGCGCGGCTATGCCATGAAGGCGCGCGGGCTGAGCGAAGTTGCCGCACCTGCATGGATGCAGGAGTAGCCCATGATGGCTATTGGTTCTGCGTCCGCTACGGCCATGAGCTGTCGCGCACCGATCAGGAAGCAGGTTGCGCTGACCACCGATATCTCCCTGATTTGGTCGCAGGCGAACAGGTCGATGTCGAGCATGGGCGTATCATCTACCGTATGGCCGACGGCTCGCAGTGGGTCGATGACGGTCCCTATAAGTATGCTCCGGGCGATGTCATTGACCGGCATGTCTGCCGCTCGTGCGGCTCTATTTCCTGGACTGTGACCGAAGGCAAAGGGCCGCACGCAGCGGGGCTGCGCTGCACGGGCTGCAATGCGAGCGGTGGCTGGCTTCCGAAATCCGAGGTGGCAGCATGAGCGCGCCGCTTACCCTGCGCCCCTATCAGGAGGCTGCGCTTACCGACCTGTGGGGATGGTTTACGAACCGAGAAGGCAACCCATTGGTAATTTTGCCCACCGGTGCGGGCAAAAGTCTGATCATCGCCGAGTGGTCGAAGCTGGTGTTCGAGACCGATCCCAGCGCCTGCATCCTTGTGCTGACCCATGTGCGCGAGCTCGTGGCACAGAACGCAGCCGAGCTGGTCGGGCTGTGGCCCGAGGCGCCGTGGGGGATCTATTCCGCAGGACTTGGCCGGCGCGACATTGGCGCGCAGCTGCTCTTCGCCTCGATCCAGTCGATCCACAAGAAGGCCTACAACCTGCCGCGCCGGGTCGACATGGTGCTGATCGATGAAGCCCACATGATCCCGCGCAATGCTGACACCATGTACGGCAAGTTCCTGGCCGATCTCAAAACCATCAACCCCGCCCTAAAGATCATCGGGCTGACCGCCACCCCATTCCGGCTCGACAGCGGCCGGCTCGACAAGGGCGAGGACGCGATGTTTGATGGCATCGCCCACGAGACGAAGGTGCGTGGGCTGATTGACGATGGCTTTCTCTGCCCTCCGATCAGTTACCGCCAGGCCGCCCAGATCGACACGACCGGGGTTGGTACGCGCGGCGGCGAGTTTATCTCGTCGCAGCTCGAAGCCGCGGCGCTCGACCAGAGTGTGATCAACCGGATTGCTGACCGGATTGCCGAGCAAGGTGCCGACCGGCGCGGCTGGCTGGTATTCGGCTGTACGATCAAGCACTGCGATGCGCTGTGCGATGCGCTTACCGAGCGGGGATTTGCAGGTGTCGGGGTCTATGGCCACACCGACAAGCGCGAGCGCGACCGGATCATTGCCGACTTCAAGGCAGAGCGGCTGCGGTTCCTCGTCAGCCAGGGCGTGCTCACGACCGGGTTCAACGCGCGTCATGTGGATCTGATTGCCTTGGCGCGGCCCACCAAGTCGACCGGGCTCTATATCCAGATGATCGGGCGCGGCACACGGCTCTCGCCCGAGACGGGCAAGGCCAACTGTCTGATCCTCGACTTTGGCGGCAACATTGCCCGGCACGGGCCGTTCGATGATCCAGCCATCCCGGATAAGAAGAACAAGGGCGAGGGACCTGCTCCCTACAAGACGTGCCCGGAATGCGAGTGCGTTTGCGGCACCATGACGGCCTTTTGTCCGGCATGCGGATTCGAGTTCCCGCCGCCCGATCGGCGCGTCACGACCCGGCCTGAGCAAACCTCGGTTCTGGCGATCGAGACTGACTGGATTGAGGTGGAGGGGGTTTCCTTCCGGCGCCACGAGAAGGAGGGCTCACCGCCGTCGCTGCGCGTGACCTACAAAGCTGGTCTGACCGTCCACCGCGAATGGATCTGCTTCGAGCACCAAGGCTATGCCCGCACCAAGGCAGAAAGCTGGTGGATGCGGCGGGGGCCAACCCCGGTGCCGAAGTCCGTCGGCGAGGCGCTCGCCCGTCAGCACCAGCTTGCCGTTCCCAGTCACATCCGGGTCAAGCCCTCGGGCCGGTACCATGAGATCACGGCCTTCCGGTTTGATCCCGGCCAGCTGGCGGCGTGAGGGCGTGCTTTTGTGGCCGCGCCGCACGCGGGTTCGCCTGGCACGACTTCAAGAGCGCGTCCTTTGATCGTCTCCCACCCGTCCGCGCCTGTTCGATGGCGTGTCTCGATATCGCCACAGGAAGGCGCGGTAATATGCAGTTGAACGTTGATGAAAAGCGCGCCGTAAACACAGCTAGCCCCGCGATCGGGGAGTGGCTCGACGCGCTCGGCAAAACCGATCTTGCGCAGATGACGCAAAGCGAATGGCTGGGCTTTCTGACCCATGTCTATGCCTCGGTCTGCGCGGAAGTTCGCAAGATCTGGGAAAACGAGGTGCCGTTTTGATGGCATCTCTGGCTTTTGATCCTGACATTGCCCGCCCCCTGTTCGAGAGCCTCGACCAGATCCACCTCGTCTATATCCATCCCAATGGGGTGGGCGTGCATGGGCGCGATTTTGGCGACCGGGTCGAGGAGGCATTGGCCGATGCCGCCAAGGTCAATGCGAACGGGTTCAACATCTACTGGACAGTGAACCGGGTCGGGGCCGGGCTCCACAAGAAGCCGGGTAAGCACGACATCCGGGCTGCACGTTTTGTCCATGTCGATATCGATCCGCCCAAGTCTGGTGGCGCGTTCGACAAGGCGGAGATTACTGCCGCTTTGCAGGACATTTCTTGCCCGCCGAGCTTTGTCATCGATTCAGGCGGAGGGCTGCAGGCCTTCTGGCGGCTCGATGGCCCTTGCGCGAACCTTGCCAGTATCGAGGCGATCAACCTGCAGGTGCGCGACTGGTTCGAGGCGGATGCCTGCCAGAACATCGATCGGCTGATGCGGGTGCCGGGCTCGGTGAACTGGCCCGACAAGCGCAAGGTCGCGCGTGGCCGAACGGCTAGGGTTGCGGGCTGGGCCTTGGCTGACGATGGGATCACTTATGCGGCTGAGGATCTTGCCGCGAGCTTTCCGCCGGCGCGCACTCCGGAGCCGGGCACTGCGCGCGCGCTTCCCACGCTTCCAGCCGATGTCGGGCTGCTGACAGCGGATGACCTTGCGCTCAGCGTACTCGACCCACTGCGCCTCGCCATCGAAACCCCGCCCGGTCAGGATCGTTCGGGTGACGGGCTGGCGGTGGCCCGGCTGATGGCGAACGAGGGCCATGCTGATGCCCGGATCATGGGCGTGCTGCTCAATCCCGCCAATGCAGTCTCGGGCCACTTCCTAGATCAACGCGACCCGCGCCGGGCAGCCGCACGCGCGATCCAGCTCGTGCGTCAGGACAGCCCGCCCGAGGGTGAGACGCTTCACGCGCCGATCATGTCCAACGCCGACTTCGCCATGTTCGTCGCTAACGAGAAGGCGAAAGTTCGACACGCCATGGTGCCGGCGACCTTGCGTGACGAGCATGACGATCATGACGACGATGATCATGAACAGTCGTCGTCGATCATCGGCATGCCGGGCTGGCAGCGCGATCTTGGCGACGGGGCGTTAGCCCAGTTCGTGGCGCACACCTGTGCCTCGGCGCCGTCCCCCCAGCCATGGCTAACGCTCGGGGCAGGGCTTGCCATGTTCGGCGCGGCTGCCGGGCGGCGCTATGCGGGGCCTACGAACCTGCGCACAAATCTCTATGCGATCGGCATCGCGGACTCTGGCGGCGGCAAGGACCATCCCTTGCGCGCGTCCACCCGGCTGATGATCGCCGCGGGGCTCGCCAACCATGTGGGATCCTCGAAGATCGCCTCAGGCGCTGGCCTGCTGACCGCGATCACCCGCAACCCGTCGATCTACTTCCCATTGGATGAGGTGGGGTTCCTAATCTCCTCTGCCGCTGACCGTAAGCGTGCGCCCAAGCATCTGACCGAGATCATCGATAACCTCACCGAGTTCTACAGCCTTGCTGACAGCACGTTTCTCGGCATCGCCTATGCCAACGACAAAGAGAAGCCGCGCGAGGTCATCGAGCAGCCGTGCCTGTGCCTGTTCGGGGTGACGACGCCGGGCGTGTTCTGGGGTTCGCTCTCCAGCGACAACGTCATCGACGGCAGCCTGGCGCGCATGCTGATCTTCGAGAGCGAGAACCATTACCCGGATCCGCAGCATGACCTGATCTCGAATGAACCGCCCACTGATCTGGTGGCGCTGATGGAGGCGGTGGCGAAGGGTGCTGATGGCTCAACGCCGTTCCCGCTGGGCAATGCGGCGTCCGCGATCCCGAAGCCCTGGACGGTGTCTTATGCGACGCCGCAGGCCGAGGCTCGGGCCCGGGCGATGCGCGAGGAGCAGATCGATATGCTGCGCCGGCACCAGGGCACCCATTTGACCGGCATCATCGCGCGGCTTGCCGAGAATGCGGCGAAGGTCGCGCTGATCAAGGCGATCACCGACAATCCGGGCAGCCCGCAGATTACGGTGACCGATCTCGACTGGGGCATGGGGATCGCAAGCCGCAGCGTGCAGACCCTGATACATGCGGTGAAGGAGCGGGTTGCCGACAATGAGTATGAGGCGACGATGAAGCGAGTGCACAAGGTTGTCGTAGATGCAGGTAGCGCGGGGATTGATGGGAATAATCTATCCCGGCGGACGCAGGGCGTAGACCGTCGGAAGCGCATCGATATCTTGGCTCACCTTGAGGAGGCGGGAATGGTTCGGGTCATGGAAATGCCCAAGGGTGAGGGGGCGAGAGGCCCCGCGCGTCGGGTGTATTTCGATGTGTCTTGAGCTATTAGACGCTTAAGATATTTCTATTGACATGTATGGCATGATATACGTCCTTAGGACGTATATCATGCCATACTGCACAAGGCAACGACGTTTCTTGTTTTCGCTATTGACATGACATGTATCAAACTCCATACGTCCTAAGGACGTATGGAGTTTGATACTGCATGGCACTTTACTTCCGCCAGGCCCTAGTTAAGTCGATCGAGGACAGTGGGTTGCCGGTCATCACCGAGTATAGCCTCTATCGTCTTGCGCGCCCAATCCTTAACGATGGATCGTATGGTGACGAGAAAGTGCGAATGGTGCCTGGTCAATGGCGGCGGCACCAGATCAAGGCAATGATACGCACGTTGACAAAGAATAAAATTCTTGCCCCGGATGGAGATTTCAAAGCCGGCGTATGGCATGTAGTCGGCTCTTTGACTGCTGCATCCGCTGAAGATGCAATTTGCCTAGTCGATCCTTTTGCTTACATTTCACACCTGTCTGCGATGCAACGTTACGGACTGACTGATAGGTCACCGGAGGCCTTGCATATGACTACCCCCGCCCGGGCGCTCTGGACCGCAATGCGGAATGAACGCATGCGGAGCCTGGATTGGGACATCAGCGACGATGAAAAGCCGCTATTGACCCGGATTGGCTTTGAGCCGGTCGTGCGGCGGCGTCACGTTACGCTTCATGAAAGCAGGCATCCATCACCGACCACGGAAATAGCGGGGGAGCGGGCCAGAATCGCAAGCGTCGGCCACGTCTTCGTGAATATGCTCGACCAGCCATGGCTATGTGGTGGAATGGCCCATGTCCTCGATTGCTTTGATCGGCACGCAGAGGACTGGGTCGACGAGATTGTCGAGGCAGTTAATGCGGTCGATAGCCCAATCATAAAGGTGCGTGCCGGATATGTTCTCGACGAACTGCTCGGTTTAAAACTGGACCAGATTGAACGCTGGGCTGTTTGCGCACAGCGAGGCGGTTCGCGTAAGCTCGATCCTAAAGCTCCCTATGGGAGCATCTATTCGGAAAAATGGATGATCGCTCTCAATGCCAGATAACGGGGTGGAAATAGTCGATATCGATGTGCGGAAATGGGTTAAAGCTGCCCAAGCTGACCCACAACTTCACAGAGATAGGCAAGTTACCGAGGTGGTTCTGGCCGCTATCGGGATCTCACCGACCCTTAAAACCAGCCTGGTGTTGAAGGGTGGAACCCTCATGGCGCTTGCCTTTCGCTCAGGCCGGGTGACAGGTGACGTTGACTTCAGCGCAACGGTTCAGCCCGAAGGGTTTGAGGAGCTATTGCGGGTAGAGCTGGATGGGGCACTACCGAGAGCAGCCATCAAGCTCGGCTATCTTGATCTGGTCTGTCGTGTCCAGCGCGTGAAGCGGCATCCGCGTCCTGACAACTTCGAGGGGGCGGATTTCCCGGCGCTTGAAGTCAAGGTAGGTTTCGCGAAGCGAGGGACCTCACAAGAAGCAATGCTTGCTAAAGGTAAAGCTGCACGGACGCTATTGGTCGAAGTCAGCTTCAGGGATCAAGTTTATGCCTTCCAGGAACTGCATCTGACTGAAGCAGATGTCGCCGTGCAAGCATTCACCCTTACCGAACTAATCGCTGAGAAGCTGAGGGCGTTGCTCCAGCAACCCATTCGTGACCGAAATCGGCGTCAGGACGTGTACGATATCGCCCACCTCATCACTCAAAATGAGATTGACGTCGACGCACGTGCAGAGATCCTTTCAACCTTGATTGAAAAATGCCGCAGTCGTGGAATTGAGCCATCCATAGTATCTCTGGACAATCCGGAAGTCCGAGAACGCGCTGCACGAGAGTGGGACACGCTGCGCCTCGAGGTTGCAAACCTTCGACCATTCGAAGAGCAATTTGCGATGGTCTCCGAGTTCTACCGCTCACTGGCGTGGCCTGGGTAAAGCTTTCAGTGTTGATGATGCCTAACTCCTCAACGCTCTGAAACCCCTCAACGAAACTCCTCAAGAGCCAGTACCCCCAGAAAAGTAGGACTTTTGGCAATTTCTCAACAACTCAACTTCTCTCGCGCGCGCGAAAAAGGGGGTAGGGAGGAAGAGGGAAGATACATGATTGTATATATATTGAGTAATTGAGAAGTTTTATAAACCTACTGAATTCAAGACATTTTCACTCTTGATCTGACCTTGAGCAGTTTTTGAACTGTTTGAGCAGTTAGCTTTGTGGGAGCCGTCCTATTTCCCGGCACCCATAGCGCGCGGTACAAGGCCCCTGACGCGGCGATCCTCGAAAACGGAGGATTGCTTTGAACCAGACAGCCCTTGCCGCATCCGCTGGATCGGATGCGCTCGTGCCCCTCGGATCTGCGGCTGCAGGCCGGATTCGTGGCGCGACCCTTGCACTCGACATCGCCACGACGACCGGCTGGGCCCTGGAGGGCACGGACGGCTACATCGCCAGCGGAACGGTATCGTTCAAGAACAGCCGCTATGATGGCGGCGGAATGCGCTACCTGCGCTTCCAGCGCTGGCTTGAGCAGATCGACGAGGACGCCGGGCCAATCGGGGCGGTCTACTTCGAGGAAGTCCGCCGGCACGTCAGCAACGATTCCGCTCAGGTCCATGGAGGTCTGCTCGCTGTTCTGAGCGCGTGGTGTGAGGATCGGCTGGTCGCCTACCAGGGTGTACCAGTCGGGACCATCAAGCGCTTTGCCACCGGCAAGGGCAATGCCGACAAGGCTGCGGTGATCGATGCGGTCCGCCAGCGCGGCTATGCCCCGCTGGACGACAACGAGGCCGACGCGCTCGCCATCCTGCTCTGGGCCATCGAGACCCGGGGAGGTGTGCGGTGACCACCTGGTCCATTCTCGGTCACACCGCCAAGGTGCTCGAAGAACGCCGCGACGACTACGGTGACGCTGCCGAACAGTTCAAAGCTATCGCTGAGCGCTGGTCAATCACGCTGGGAACACCAGTAACCGCTGACCAGGTTGTCCTGTGCATGATCGATCTCAAGCTGACACGGCTCGCCTACGATCCCCGCCATACCGACAGCATCGTCGATGTCATTGGCTATGCCGCGCTGCTCAAGGAGTTGCGCTGATGAGCATGACCTCCCGGATTTACAACCACGGCACCCAGCGGGACGGTGAGCAGCTGCGCCGCGATGGTTGGCGCAATGGCATCCTTGCGATCTCGGTCAGCGATCAGCGGCTAACCACGATGGAGCGCGAAGCAATCCTTGCGATTGGCGAGCGGCTTTATGGAGGCGGCCGTGGCAAGGGGGCGTAAGCGTAAATCAGGCAAGCGCCATCCGTCCGGCAAGCTGGTCCAGCCGCGCCGGGGCGAAAGCCAGAGCGATATCATGGGCACGGCGCTTGACGCCCGGCAGCGCCATTACGGGATCGGTGCCAGGCAGGCGCGGGACGAACGGCTTGGCACAGCGCTGGGGCGGCTCTCCTTCGCCGGCAAAATCACGCCTGATCAGTATGCGGCCGGCGAGCTCTACGGGGAGCTCATGGCCCGCCATAATGCGGTCATGGGATTGCCCATCGACCAGCCGCGTTCGGTCACGGGTCTGCTCATCAACGAGGGAATCTTTGGGGGCGGTGCGCCGGATCCCGATCCCGAGCTGGTCGACAAGATCCGGCGTCAGTCAGCAGGCGCAGCGCTCATGCTGCGGGGCTGCGACCAGGACATCACGGGCAGGGCAGGTCGGCGTCCCAGCGTGCTGGTGCACATCCTCGCCTGTCATGATGTTGAGGCCCTGCGCTGGTCTCCTGCGGACCTCCATAACCTGCGTCTTGGGCTTGATACCCTGTGCCGGTTCTTCCGGATCAGGCGAGACAGTTTTTAAGACTCTTGCCAAGCAAAATAAAATAAAAAACTGATTCTGAATGGTAAAGTGCAATAAGCTGATTGACGGGACTGTTGCTGAAGCGTAGGGCTTCCGAAATAGAGAGTTCAGAACTGCGCCCGGGGCAAACGCTTCCGGGCGTTGTTCGTTTTCCGGGGATGGCTTCACCCTGAAGCTTGTCTCAACCGGATTAGTAGAGCATCGCACAAGCCATGAGCGACACAGATTACAGAGCTGTCATCGCGGAAGTCGTGCGCAAGCTTCCTGATCTGCTGCGTGCCGACCTCGCATCGCGCGATCCGGCAGTGCGCCAGAGCGCTGAAGACGTCGTGGCGACCAAGATCGCCTTGGCGATAGCAGAGCTTCACGCACCCATCTGACCCCAGGGGATGATGCATGGCTGAACGATTGCGCGGCCGCCGTGCAGTCGCCCAGCGCTTGCGTCGTCTCCGCATCGAACCCCTCTGCCGCGATTGTGCCTCCACCGGGATAGTCCGCGAGGCGACCGTGCCTGACCACATTGTGCCGCTGGCCCGCGGCGGATCGGACGAGGACAGCAACATAAGATGTCTGTGTTCGGAACATCATGCGATGCGCACCGCCGAACAGTTTGGCATGCGCCGGAAGGTCCGGATCGGGCCTGATGGGTGGCCGATCGGGTGAGAGCCCATGGGGGGGCTCGCAAAGTCTGGCGGTTTCGGGAGGGACACCGCGCTTGGCCCAAACTTTACGCAACCGCGAGTTAGCAACCGGGGGTCAGAAAGCAGAAAGTCTCAGATTTCCGTCGATTTGACTGGATAGTCGCCCCAATAAGAGCGGTAGTCGCTTCACGAACACGGAGCGACGCAGATGACCAATCCGACATTGCCAACTGCCAACGAAGCCTGGGGTTTTTACGGCACCAGCGGCGCCTTCGCAGATGCTGACGCAGCCTGGGAGATTGCCTTCCTGGCGGTGCTGGCGGCAACTGAAGGGACGGTCGAAGGGGTGCGGGATTTTCTCGACAGCCGCCACGGCCGCCACTTCGCCGATGACGTTCACAACGGCGTACATGCGGGGCTCGACCTGACCGCAGCCACCCATGCGGCGGTCACCCGCTGGATGGGTTGGACCATCGATCGGGAAACGGCGCGCGAGATCTCGATGCCCAAGGGGCTGCCCTACCTGAAGAGCTTCGTCCTCTACTTCAGCCTTCAGGCGCAGGCCGCATGAGCACGGCCATCACGAGCACTATTCGCCTTGCGATCCGCACGCTGTCGGAGAACTTCGACCGCAGCCGGATCGTCTCGGTGATCGAAACGATCGAACAGGAACTCTATGAGGGCGGCGTCTACGCCAGTGCTAGTGCTGACAGCTTCACCATCGAGATCTCGGTCCGCACCGACCAGCTGCTCGACACGGCGAAGGTGCTGACCTAGCTCGAACTCATCTGACGTGGAAATAATTAAAAGGCGGGAGCAGTTCTCATGACGCTACCGTCCTCCGGTCCGATTTCATTGTCCGCAGTGAATGTCGAGCTTGGAAGAGCGAGCACTACGGCAATTTCGCTCGGCGAAACAGCCGTTCGCAACCTGGCCGGCATTGCCAGCGGCGCGATTTCGCTCAGCAACCTATACGGCAAGAGCCTGGTGACGGGCACATCCATAACCGTGACCGAGGGCCGGTATGACACCGGAGGAAAAGTTCCTTTCGTATACGCTGGTTATTCAGCGTCCGGTAGCAGCTGCGCATACGTGTTGGGGAGCGCGTCGCCAACGACTTACAAATCGGTCGCCATTAAGGGAATTTGGTCCGTGAACTCTGGATCAACCAGCCTCGACTTTGCTGGCAATCAGACTGGTAATTCGTCGTTCCTGACGAGCGTGACGATTAACGGCACCAGCTTGGGAGCCGTTCCTGCCGGCTCCTACAATTCGAACCTCAATATTACGACTTATACCTTCCAAGTCACAGGTTTTGACGGGGTTGGTTCCTCAACAGTGGGACTGCGATGACGACACGAGCTGAGCAGGGCGACCAATTGCCTCCAACCCCACCGCCAGTGGTGCGCGAAGGGGATTATGATGGCGGGGCATACCGAACCGAAACCTGGCACGAACCGGAAGAGCTGTGATGCTGAACAAGTCCTTCCGCTATAGCGCCCTGTCTGTCGACCTGGTCGAGTTGGAACCGGGTGAAAGCTTCACCTTTCAGCTCAATCCGGCCAGCGCCAGTTATGGGGTCTTTGCCCTTGGTGGTTCGCGCAGCAGCGATGACGCAACCGAGGTAACCGACCCGGCGGTGCATGAGGTAACGACACTTACGTCTGGCGCGGTGCCTGGCCGGGCCTTCAATTTTGTCGGTCACTGGCTTCCCAATGGGGCGGATCATGGCTGGTCGAACGATGCGGTCGGACACGAACCGATGACCATCACCGCCGGGGAGCAGGGCGCCAGATGGGTTTGCCTCTCGCGTAACGAGAGCGGCGAACGTGAAGTCCAGCATCTCCGCGTTGATGGGGAGAGCACCCTGCCGGCCGGCTGGGGCTTTGTCGTCGCGCGCGGGTCATTTGCATGCGATGGCAAGACAGCCGAGCAACTCGCCTATTTTCGTCCCCGTGAGCTGGACCTGTCGATTACCGGAACCGGCGACATCCTGCTGGTCCGATAAGGGCCATTAACGCCTCAATCAGGGTATTGGTGGGCCCGGCAGGACTCGAACCCGCGACCTAGCCGTTATGAGCGGCCAGCTCTAACCAACTGAGCTACAGGCCCCACCTCCAGCGCCCATAGCGGTTTACCAACATCGCAAACAAGAGCCGCGAGCCATTAGGCTTTTGCGACCAAGCCCGTTTCAAGGACATTTATGGATCAGGACTGGCCGGCCCAGAGCAACGAGCTCTGGCCGATAGAGAAGATCACGCCTTATGCGCGCAATTCCCGCTCGCACTCGGACGAGCAGGTCGCGCAGATTGCGGCCTCAATCCGCGAATGGGGCTGGACCAACCCGATCCTCGTCGATGAAGACGGCGGCCTGATCGCCGGCCACGGCCGACTGCTTGCCGCGCGCAAGCTCGGTCTCACCCAGATCCCGACCATGGTCGCCAAGGGCTGGAGCGAAGCGCAGAAAAAGGCCTACGTCATTGCTGACAACAAGCTGGCGCTGAACGCCGGCTGGGACCTCGAACTGCTGGCCGTCGAACTCGGCGACCTGCAGGGTTTCAACTTTGATCTGCGGCTAACCGGCTTTTCCGACGACGAACTGGGCAAGCTGCTGGCCGAAAAGACCGAGGGCGAGACTGACCCTGACGACATTCCTGAGGCTCCTGCAGATCCTGTCGCCAAACCCGGCGATGTCTGGCTACTCGGCAAGCACCGGCTGGTCTGCGGTGACAGCACCGATGCCGGCACTGTGGCCAAAGCCCTGAACGGTGTCACGCCCCACCTGATGATCACCGATCCGCCCTATGGCGTCGAATATGACCCCGCCTGGCGTGAGCGGGCCGGGGTTACTTCAAGCGGTACAGCCAAAGGCAAGGTGCTCAATGACGACAAGGCCGACTGGCGTGAAGCCTGGGCCCTGTTCCCGGGAGAAGTCGCCTATGTCTGGCACGCTGGCTTATTCGCCGGCGTCGTCGGGGACAGCCTGATTGCCTGCGATTTTCAACTCCGCTCCCAGATCATCTGGGCCAAAAGCCATGCACCCATGTCGCGCGGTAATTACCACTGGCGCCACGAGCCCTGCTGGTACGCGGTCAAAAAGGGCGCGAACGGGCATTGGGAAGGTGATCGTAAGCAGAACACTGTTTGGGAAATCGCCAAGCCGCAGAAGAATGAGACAGGTCACGGCACACAGAAGCCGGTCGAATGCATGAAACGTCCGATCGAGAACAATTCTAGCCCCGGTCAGGCGGTCTATGAGCCGTTCTCTGGTTCGGGCACTACTATCATCGCCGGTGAAATGACGGGCCGATCGGTTCACGCGATTGAGCTAAACCCGGCTTACGTCGATGTGGCGATCAAGCGCTGGCAGGATTTTACGGGCCTTGAAGCTGTGCTTGAAGAGAATGGCCGAACGTTCAATTCAATCTCGGGGGCGATTGAGACGGTCTGCGCCAGTTAACAGGAGATCCACCCATAACGCTTTACAGCATGCCCATCGCGAATTTGAGCGCAGGAGAGGTCTTCACCCTTTGCTGTGCAGCGGGCTACAATCCGGCCGTACCGATCGGTGTCGGTTTGCTCACAGAGGACCTTTGATCCGCCAATCAGCTGTTCAAGATTCGCCTGGCTGGCGTAGGGATCACCGGGGGTACATTGACGACCCGGTCGGCAGTGGCCTGGCATTTCGGGTGCATCAATTCCTTCGAGTCTGATGCGGTTCTGGCCGCAGCGGATGGTATCGCCATCCGTCACTTCGGCGGAGGAGCAAACGATATCCGCCGCCTCAGCAGATGAAGCAGACGGCAATCCGCTGACCAGGCCAAAGCCTGCGAAGCCCCCAATGATCAGGCCGCCAACTATCCATGGCAAGTGACGCAGGCGCCGCTTCCGGCGCGGCTTTGCCTTGGCGGGTTTCCAACCGCGTAGCTGTGTGACGTTGTTCGGCGCCCGGCGCCCCCTGTTCCTCATGGCCGCAATATCACTGCAGCAGTCACTAAGGACAAGTTACCAGATCGCAGATTTCATGAAACCAGGAACCAAACCCAAGCCGACCCATCTGAAGCTGGTCACGGGCAATCCCGGCAAGCGGAGCCTGAACCGCAAGGAAGCGAAGACCAAAGCTGCTATCCCGGCACCTCCCCACCACCTGACCGCCGACGCTGTCGAAGAATGGAACCGGGTGGCGACCGAACTCTACAATCTTGGGATCCTCTCCGAGATCGACCGGGCGGCGCTCGCCGCCTACGCCATGGCCTATGGCCGCTGGGTCCAGGCCGAACGCGCGATCGCGAAGATGGCCGAGAAGGACCAACTGACCGGCGGCCTCATGATCAAGACATCGAACGGCAACGCGATCCAGAACCCGCTGGTGGGCACCGCCAACAAGGCGGCGGCGGACATGATGCGTTACGCCGCAGAATTCGGGATGACGCCGAGTGCCAGGAGCAGGATCGCGGCCCAGCCGCCAGACGAAGGCGCGGACCCCGCCGACCGCTTCTTCGCCTGACCGGACACTGGCCTATGCCAAGGCCGTGGTTGCAGGCGAAATCGTTGCCGGACCGCATGTACGCAATGCCTGCAAACGGCACATCGCTGATCTCAGGCGCAAGGACGGCATCTGGTTCGACCACGAGGCCGCCAACCATGCCTTCGCCTTTTTCGAGGAGGTGCTGAAGCTTTCCGAGGGCCAGTTCGAAGGAGAACCCTTCCGGCTTGAGCCGAGCCAGGCGTTCATCGTCGGCTCGCTGTTCGGCTGGAAGCGCAAGGACGGCCGCCGCCGCTTCCGCCGCGCCTACATCGAACAGGGCAAGGGCAACGGGAAGTCGCCGGTTGCTGGCGGCATCGGCATTTACGGGATGACCGCCTGCAAGGAAGCTGGCGCCCAGATCTATGCGGCTGCGGCCAAGAAGGAGCAGGCCAACATCCTGTTTCGCGACGCTGTGCGCATGGTCCGGCAATCGCCGGCCTTGGCAAGGCGGCTGGAGTTCTCCGGAGGGCCGGGGCGCGAGTTCAACATCGCGCACCTGTCCTCGGGCAGCTTCTTTCGTCCGGTGTCGCGCGACACGGGAAAGACCGGCTCAGGCCCGCGGCCCTATTTTGTGCTGGCGGATGAGGTGCACGAGCTTCCGGACCGCTCGATCATCGAGATGCTGGAGCGCGGCTTCAAGTTCCGCCGTGATCCGCTGCTGTTCATGATCACGAACTCAGGCTCGGACCGCAATTCGGTCGCATGGGAGGAACACGAGCACGCGATCCGGGTGGCGGCTGGAAACCCTGACGCAGTGACTGACCTGACCTTTCTGGGCCAGGTCCTCGACGACACGACGTTCAGCTATGTCTGCGGGCTTGATGAGGGTGACGACCCGCTGACCGACCCCAGCTGCTGGATCAAAGCCAATCCGCTGCTCGGCGTCACGATCACGGAGCAATACCTCTCGGAGGTGGTCGCCCAGGCCAAGGCTATCCCGGGGCAATTGAACGGGATTCTGCGGCTGCACTTCTGTGTGTGGACCGATGCCGAGACCGCCTGGATGGCGCGAGCCACGCTCGAGCCGCTGCTGGCAGAGTTCGAACCCAAGGCTGGTGGGGCCGTTTGGCTGGGGCTCGACCTGAGCCAGAACCGGGATTTGACCGCACTGGCCGCAGTTCAGCGCAATGGCGAGAAGGACGGTAAGCCCTGCTTTGACGCCTGGGTCGAGGTCTGGACGCCGGGAGATACGTTGGCCGCGCGGGTTCTGCGGGACAAGCAGCCCTACGACCTCTGGGTCGCCGACGGGTTTTTGAATGCGCCGGCCGGCGAGAACATCAGCTTCCGCCATGTGGCGCAGGCGCTCGCCGAGATGGCGTCGGACTACCGGGTCGAGGCGGTCGCCTACGACCGTTACGCCTTTCGGCGCTTCGAGGAGGAGGTCGCCGAGCTTGGTCTCGACCTCGCCTTTGTCGAGCACCCGCAGGGCGGCACCAAGCGGGCCAAGCCTGCGGGCGAGATGACCGAGGGCCTATGGATGCCGGGTTCGCTCCGGCACCTCGAAGAACTGATCCTTGAGGGCCGCATCCGGCTCAAACGCAATCCGGTCCTCATCTCGGCAATGATGTCAGCGGTCACCGAGACCGACCGCTGGGACAACAAGTGGCTCTCCAAGCAGCGGGCCATCAACAAGATCGATGCAGCCGTCGCGCTGTGCATGGCAGTGGGGGCAGCGATGGCAGGAGATACCTCCGGCACCATAGATGACTGGCTGAAGAGCCTCGCATGAACCTATTTCAAAAAGCGATCGGCTACCTCGCGCGCTCGATAGGCCTCACTGACCCACGGCTGGTGCAGGCCGCTGTTGGCCGCACGACCACGACCGGCGAGGTAGTTTCGACCAGTTCCGTGCTGGGGCTCGCCTCGGCCTGGGCCTGCGTAAACTTGCTCGCCGGTACGATCGCCTCGCTCCCGCTCATGGTCTACCGAACTAAAGGTGGCGCACGGACGGTTGCCACTGACCACCCACTCTACCGGATCCTGCATGACAGCCCGAATGCCGACCAAACTGCGGTCGATTTCTGGGAGTTCATCTGCGCGTGCCTGGAACTGAACGGCAACGCCTATGCCGAGATCATCCGGGGCAGTAATGGCCGGGTCGTGGCGCTCAGCGTTCCCATCGCGCCCGAGCTCATGACAGTGCGCCGTCTGCGTGACGGCAGCCTTGAATATGAGTGGTCGGACAATGGGGTCCGCTCCATCGCCCAACAGGACAACATGCTCCACATCCGGGGCTTTGGCGGTAATCCGCTGGGCGGTCTCTCGACCCTCAGCTTCGGACGCCAGACCTTCGGATTGGCGCAACCGGAGCGAATGCCCCATCGGAGCCCCCTAAATGAAACATCTCACCCTGACCCTCAAATCCAGTGACCTTCAGGACACCGGGCAGTTCGAGGGCTACGCCTCGACCTTCGGCAATATTGACCAGGGCGGCGATCTCATCGAACCGGGCGCTTTCCGGGAGAGCGTCGCCAAGGCCCGCGCCGAAGGCTGGGGCATTCCGATGCTCTGGCAGCACGACCAGCGCGAGCCGATCGGCGTCTGGCGTGATATCTTCGAAGATGACCGCGGCCTCTTCGTTCGCGGTCAGCTGATCCTCGACGGCGATCCAGTCGCCCAGCGTGCCTATGGCAAGCTGAAGCACGGTGCGCTCGGCGGCCTCTCGATCGGCTACACCATCCCCAAGGGCGGTGCCGCTCCCGACCCCTACAAGGCCGGCGTGCTGCGTCTCAAGAAGATCGATCTTCGCGAAATCAGCCTGGTCACCATGCCGATGAATACCGAGGCGAAGGTGACGGCGGTCAAGACCGTCACCGACGGGCAGATCATGCCGTCGCTATCCGATTTTGAGAATTTCCTGCGCGAGGCAGGGTTCTCGAAAAGCCAGGCCACCGCAATCGCGGGCAA
>VFQM010000722.1_pt1 | contig 34244 bp, 24 predicted proteins | sample 3512391 | NCBI WGS metagenome assembly VFQM01 (sample SAMN10412369, study PRJNA504923) | tailings metagenome | isolation source: Replicate 1 from Balatoc abandoned mine | place: Philippines
GTTGTAGAGGTGGTAAATAATAAGGTCATTTTATTGGCAGATGGCGTAAGCGCCTAAGTAAGTTCTTAAGTTTTATGAAAAGGGGAGGCGCCAACGTCTCCCCTTTTTTATTGATGAGTTCTCAATGATCTGAAGTTGACAGACAATGGCCATGACAGAACATATATGCAGAGCGAATGCAATTATTTTCGACTTCACTAAAACCAAAACTTATGTTAAGAAAAAAATCGCTCGTAGTGCTTTGTGCAGTATTGTTAGGTGCTTGTGCCACCCCAAAGTACAGTTATCATTTCGGTAAGCATACTTATCAGACCGCTGCCATAGAAAGTAAACAAAATCCGGTTGAAACAGCTCAATCGTCTAGCTCAAATGAAGTAATCTCACCAGCGCATGAAGAGCAAGCTGTTGTTTACGCAAGTGCAAATACTGAAAAAGTAAAGTCAGTTATTGCCAATGAGAACCCGAAGCAGATAAATACAAAAACAGCGAAGTACGCTGAGTATAAGTCTGTTTCATTAAATACAAAGGCAGAACGCAAGCAGGTAAAAGCAGAACTAAAAAAAGCAGCTGCAGATTATAAGGCCATAACTAAGGCTGATGGTATAGAGGGTACGAAGGGTTTTGCCAGAAATCAAATAGTGGCTTTGGTGCTGGCGATATTTTTTGGAGGCCTAGGAGTTCATCGCTTCTATCTCGGTAAGATAGGATCTGGTATCGTTTTCTTCTTATTGGCGATGACAAGTTTCCTTATCGTTCCTGGTGTGGCGCTTTTAATATGGCTGCTGATTGATATAATCAGAATAGCTATTGGGCGTTTAAAACCAAAGGGCGGTGATTATGAGACTACGTTCTAAACAGGCCTGCTTCATTGCATTGAATTAAGAAATGGGTTTGAACTTCTCAATCCCAATTATGCGATAGGATTTAAACCAAATTTTTGGACTGGAAATATCCTGGCACTAATGTCAGGATATTTCTTTTAATGACAGCAGCCATTATCCCTGCATGCTTTAACCTAAGAAAGATTTAATTGAGTGATGCTAAACTGAGCTCATTGATCTGATGTAACGAACCCCCTACACGAAGTTAAGGGCTCGTTTTACGAATTATACTCTTTTTTGTTGCATTGCGGGATGCCAGACTTTTAATCATTTGAACGATTCTGTTTGGAATAAGAATTGCAGTGTAAGGTTTTACTTCTTTTTTATTTCAAATAACCTCCCTTTCTTTGGATAATGATTACCAGAGTTTTTGCCCTCGCTTTACTTATTCTGCTGCTAACAGGCTTCACCAGGCAGTATATTTTCCAGAAGATTGCCATGGAAATGGAGATACGCTCTGCTACTGCTGGTAATGCTGTAAGGACTAAAGCAAGTATCTACTATACTTCGGAGGGCAAAATGCTTTCTTATTTTTCTGAACCGCAGGAAATGGTAATAGTTAATAACAAAAAAGGGGAGATTACTATTTATGACCCGCTGAATAATACCGTAGCGCAGCAACAAAACTACATGCTTAGTACAGAAACGAATCAACTCTATTTCTTCCTTGAAAATAAAAGAGCTGACCTTGGATTAAGTGCGATGGGTTATACTATACGCAATACAAAAATTGAAGATGGCTTAAAGATTACAGAATGGAACCCACCCATGGCTTTGGTAAAAGACATTTCTTTAGTTGAATTGGTACACGAAAAGGGCAATCCGATTTTTATGGGATATTATGCTGCTAATGGAAATATTATTAAGAAAACCTTTTTCTACAGCTATACCAAAGTGAGTGATTATATATCCTTGCCTTCGGCTGTTACGCAGATAGACTATAAATCTGCTACAGATTCTGTTGTGACTAAAACGGCATACACAAAGTTCAGACTCAATCAGCAGGTAGAAGATTCCAAGTTGACTTTTGAAGTGCCCAAGAATGCAAAGCTGATAAGATGAGGTCGCTCTGCTTAATTATTTTTGTGCTAACAGTTACAACTTCTTTTGCTCAGAGCTGGGAAGCAGATAAAGCATTGCTCTCCTCAACAAAGAACAATGTAAGTGTGAATACGCAGCAAAAAACAAAAAGTGGGTTTAATCCCGGTAGATTGATGTACAATATCAGTATGGGTTTCTATCAAAAGCACTTATCGGCTCAAATAGGGTCTAACTGTATTTATGAAACTACCTGCTCAAGGTTCAGTCGTAAACTAGTTTCTGAATTTGGTATTGTAAAAGGTTTTTTCTTAAGCCTCGACAGAGTAGGGCGCTGTAATAAATTGGCATATGCGGAAGCTTCGCCACTCAGACTCAATAAAGAGGGGAAAATAATTGAATACCCATCAGATTTCAGAATCCGAAAATGAGATCCATCTTACTACTTTTCTGTGGACTGGTATTACATAGCGCCAGCTTTGGGCAATTCAATAATACAGAGCACGAGTTTGTCCGTTACTTGCTACAGACCAAACAACAAGATGAGGCGATATTTATTCTGAAACAGAAGTTATCAAACTCAAGGCGTTTAACTGAAAGAGATAGTATTAATTTTTTGATAGGCAAAACTTATTACAGCAATCAAAAATTACAAGATGCAACGTTTTATCTTCATCAGGTAGGTAATACAAATACACTGTTACAGGATCAGTCTGTTTTCCTATATGCTTATAGCAAGGCATTTTTAAATGAGTATGATGAGGCCTATACTTCACTAAACAATTATGCCTTGCAAGATCCATCATTGATTTCACTAAAAACATTTGAACTATCGGGTGTTGCGTTATTATCAAAGGACTTTAACGCATTTGACTCGCTGCAACAGAACTTTAACAGCGATCGGCTTGAGGTTAAACAACGACAAGAAAATTTCATGGTTTACCGAAGAGACTTGCAAAAATTAAAGACAAGGTCTCCATTTATTGCGGCTACGTTATCTTCTATAATACCTGGCTTGGGCAGGGTTTATGGAGGAAAAAAGGCAACAGGCATTTATAGTTTTATTGCAGGTTCATTGCTGGGTTTGCAGTTTTATGAAGCCTATAGAAAGGACGGTATCGACAGTCCGCGGTTTATTATTTACGGCACATTGTTTTCAGCATTTTATATTGGAAATGTTTGGGGTAGTGCCTTGTCAGTAAAAGTTTCAAGAAATGAAAAAGAAGAAGCTATTCGACATCAGGTGTTGGTGGATATGCATATTCCTTTGCGTGCCGTTTTTCAGTGAGGCACAACAACAGCTTGCTGATAGTTTAGCCGCTATTGGGAAGTTGACAGAGGCAAGCATAGCCTATGAGTATGCCATATACAAAGAACCTGAACTTACTAACCGGGCCAGGCTAATGGTTCAACGCGCTTATGTGCAAAAGAATCTGGGGCAATTTTCTAACGCATTCAATAATTTACAAAGAGTCGATATTTATGCTTTAAGTGACTCATTGGCGGCTATTGTATTATATGAATCAGCCATTAATGCTTACATGGCAGAAATGTTTGATCAAAGCCTGAGTAAGTTAGTGGAATTGGAAACCTATAATCATATAAATAGGAGACAGGCTTCATTGATTGAAATACTCAATCTGAATGCCTTGAGCAGATGGGATGAGGCACATCAAAAGTTTTTGAAATTTTGTGATATGTATTCCTTGACTGTTGAGGATCCCTATGCTGATCCAAAGGCACTTAAAATGAAAAATCCCGAGAAAGCCTTTAACTTATCTTACTTTCTTCCAGGTGTAGGCCAAATGTATGCTGGTTACTTTTGGAAGGGTTTTTTATCAGGGTTCATCAATTTGGCAGCCGTTGGTTTTGCGGGGTATAGTTTTTATACAGGCTATTATTTTTCCGGAGCTTTTACAGGGGTAACGCTCTTTTATATTTTTTATAATGGAGGTGCCCGTTATGCAGAGGTATTAGCTGAACAATATAATGAGAAGAAAGGTGAGGAATTAAGGACTAAAGTCAAGGCTGCTTTATTGAAATAAGCACATAAAAAAAGGAAGCATTGCTTCCTTTTTTTATGGATGAAGTAATCAGATTACCACATGAAGTACTTATTGTTACCAATATACTTGCTGATATCATCGTAGTTAATGGCAAGAACCACTAAATCGACAATTGGCACAATACCAAAGATACCACATGCAGTAATAGCGTAACCTAAAATCAAGATAGGCTTGCTACCAAGGTATACACGGTGTACACCAACACCACCCAAGAACCAAGCAAGGATAATGGCTACTAATGGATTCTTTTCAGCCAGTACTGCATCAGTTCCAAGGGTATTGAAACCAGTGATGGCAGTAAGGTTGTTTGAAATTAGTGTTGCAGATGCGAACACAGCTTCTACAGACTCATCGCTAATGCGATACTTTTCAGTAGATGCCATTGAGCTGAAAGACATCAGCATAGCACCAACGAGGGTAAGCATAAAGATTTTTTTCATACTATTTATTTTGGTTGATTGCTTAAAGATGCACAAGGATTAGCAAATTGCCAATACTTTTGTGGTGGCATGGCAATAAAAATTGAAAAAAAAATAGTTTTTATTTTATTCTATTTAACATCCGTACTGGGACTTTCACCCTTATGGAGCCAACCTGCGTCAAACAATCTTACAGGAAAGCAACAGCAAACGGAATGCCTCCGGTTGATTTATGAGACTAAATTTGACAGCGCTAAATTGCTGATAGCCAGTTTTTCCAAACATGAGGAGGCCTATAAATCACTATTTGAACTATTCAGTCTCCGATGGGAGTACATCCCTATTGCCGCCAGCAAAGAAAAGGACAACTATCTTAAAAAACTGCTGACTTTTTCAGAAACGCTGTCTTCTCAAAAGGATGGTATGCATCAATTGTATTTTCATACCACAACAGAGCTGTTGCTGGCTGAATTTTTTTATAATAATGGAGAAACACTCAAAGCAATATTGCATGGTAAAAGAGCCTACCCCTTAATGATGCAGGCCCTTGATGCAAAAGGTAATGACCCTGAGTTATTGTTTGTAAAGGGAATGTATTTATACTACATGGATTTTTTCAGAAATAAAGGCTTTGTTTATCGAACAGCACTATTCCCCTTCAGAGATGGTGACCAGAAGAAAGGTTTGACATTACTTGAAAAATCGGCTCTTGAGTCATCCTTGGCATTTACAGAGGCAAATATTTATCTCGCACATATTTACCTGCACTTAGAAAACCAACCACAAAAGGCGCTAACATACGCTGAGAAATTAGTAAGACTTTATCCTGAAAATGCCAAGTTCAGAGAGTTGCTGATTGACAATTTGATCAGCTTAAAAAAATATGAAGAGGCAACTATTTTGTTGGGCATCCAAATGAAGTTACCATACGCATATTATAAAATACCTGCACTGTACTTTACTGCATGTATTGAAGCAGAAGGTCGAAAAAATTCTGGCAGAGCAAAAAACTTATTTAAAGAATGTATTGACCTCTCATCGAAAACAAAATTGTGTGCAGATATCGCATCAAAGGCAGAGGAGCAACTCTCAAAATTGAAATAACTTAAGTTAATAAAATTTACCTGACTAAACTATTTCTTTGTGTAAGATTCACCTTGTTATTGTCGTTGTTTACTAACTCATTTCTTATCAATTTTGCTTTTCAATTAAGTTAATTATGAAAAAGATAGTATTATTTAGTTTCCTATTGCTTGCAGGTATTTCTGGTTACTCTCAGGGTTCACTTGATAAAGGTGGAAAACAATTCAACGCAGGTTTAGGCTTTTCAAATTATGGAACACCGCTTTACGTAGGTTTAGACTTTGGTGTTGGCGAAAGCTTTACTGTTGGCCCTCGTTTCTCCTACAGAAACTATGGTTATAGATTTAATGGTACCAGATATAGCCAAAATCTAATTGTTATCTCATTCAATGGTAACTATCACTTCAATAAATTATTGGAATTGCCAAGTGAGTGGGATGTCTATGCAGGTCTAACTTTAGGTTACTATATCTGGTCTTCAGCTGACTTTGGCGGCCAGGCTTCAGGTGTTGGACTGGATGCGCAGGTCGGAGCACGTTATTTCGTATCAGAAAAATTTGGTCTGAACCTAGAGTTTGGAGGAGGTACTGGCAATGGTGGTTTATTTGGTATCACATACAAACTGTAGTGTCTGTTAATAGTTTCATAAAAAGGCTTCCGAAACCGGAAGCCTTTTTATTTTCTATGGTTTTGTGATTAACTCTTTTTTACCAATACTAAGAATCAAATAGTGATTGTTTTGAGTAATGGTAATGGCATCATGCATGGTTGGAATAACATCAGCCCCATTTAAATCTAAAACCCCATACTTACCATTGCGCTGCACCACAATACTATTGGCGAAAAATTCCTGTGTAGTGTATTTCGGATCATAAATGATGCTCGCTTTTTTATCAGCAAGACCGACTAATCCATTGTTAACCAATTCAAAATAACCATTATCAAGCAATCGTATGGCATCATAGCGACAAGGTAAGATTAACTCATTGTTTTTATTGATTAAACCATATTTCTGTTTCAACATCACCACGCTAAAACCATTTATGAAGGGCCTTGCTTCTTCGTAGGTTGGGTGAATGATAATCTCATCCTCTTTATTTAAGAATCCCCATTTAGATCTCAATGAAAATGGCGCGAGACCTTCAGCAAAGTATAGTACTTTATCGTAACGGTTGGGTATGCGCAAGCGGCCCAGGGCATCAACAAAACCCCATTTACCATCTTTTTTAATGGCGCGATAGCCTTCGTGCTCCTCTTCAATATTACTAAGCTCACTTGTACCTACCTGCTGAAGCTTGGTAACAATACCCGTAAAGCTAACTTGCCACAATTCACCAATAGAAGTTTTTTCAAGCAAACCCTCTTCACTAATACTTATGGGGTTGTTGGTAAAATAATATACCTGATGATTAAAATCTTTTAAGGTAAGCAGGTCGCCATCTTTTACTATGTATCTGTCCTGGTTAACTAATGCTAATGGTAAACGTTGTGGGCTAACATGCCATTGCTCCTGCCAATCAATAATTCCATAGCTTCCCTTAAACTTAATTGATAAATGTGTAGCATTGCTATCAAGGATGGAATCGTAAACACAAGCAACTAACTCTTTGCCATTTTCTTTCAGCGCACCCCAGTAAGATTTCCGCTTAACATGGATCAGTTTTTTGGCAAGGTCTATCTGCTCATAACTCCGATCACTTAATAACTTACCATCATGGCTGTAGATTTGCCATTGATTGAGCTTGCGGGCAAATACAAAACGTTTGTCGACAATAATGGAATCAAAAGCCAGGGGCAATACCAGGCTGCCATCCGCTTTTATTATGCCAGCTTTGGTGTTTCGAACAATGAAAAGCTCAGGTAAAATGCTTGTGTATAGATTAGCATAAAAATCTGTTTGTTGTTTCAGTTCCGGACTAAACAGCGCAGTTCCATTTCTGTTGCTAACAATTAAAAATCCATTATTAAGTGCGCTTACACGATTAGCATGCAAGCGCTGTTTTACCGCTCCTGTAGAAACATCAATCCATTTCCACTCATTTGGTAATTGTCCAATAAGTTCACCGCGTTCATTTACTTCAATCCTGTAGTATTGTGCTTTGGTAATTATTTCGCCATTCCTGTTCAATAAGCCCAGTAACCCTTGCTGCTCAAATATGCTTACGCCATACTGAAAATCCTCAATTTTATCTATATCAAAACTTGTCAGGGCTTCTCCATTTTCAGTAAACAGTGCAAACTTGCCTGAAGTGTTTTCTGCCGCAAAACGAAGGGTTCCAAGGGATTTAATGCTTTTGTAGATAATGGGAATAACCAGCTCATTTTTTAAAGAGATCACTCCGTAAACAAAACCTGATGCAGCTTTTTGACAAGCAATAAGCCGCATGCCTTCCATACGCAAATCAGTGTATTCCATTGGAATAACAAACTCTCCTGATGCATCTACACAGCCTGCCGCATAGCGTGCCGTTGTGGCGTCATATTTTTTTACAATAGAATAGGGTATGCCAGGGATTATCTGATCATAGATAGCTCTGGTAATTGGCTTTTTTTCAGGGCCCAGGAGGCCCCATTTTTGATTTTCCTGGTAAAGTCGAGCTTCCTGCGCAACCGATTGAAAGAAGCTGAACAGGCTGATCAATAAAAAAAATGGGCGAATCATGGTCTGCAAAATACTAAGCTTCTGTGATTTACGGAATTTTTAAGACCTTTGGCAGGTTATAGCGTATAACCTCAAAACTCTAACGATGTACATAGAACAATTGTATACCACTTGCCTCGCTGAGGCTGCATATTATATCGAATCTGACGGAGAAGCAGTTATCATAGATCCCTTGCGCGAAACAGAGCCCTACATAGCATTGGCCAGGCAGCGCAATGCTAAAATTAAATACGTTTTTGAAACACATTTTCATGCTGATTTCGTTTCCGGACATATCGATTTAGCAAAAAAGGTAGGTGCAGCAATTGTATATGGGCCACAGGCAAATACAGCCTATCAGGTGATTAATGCAACAGACGGGCAGGAGTTTAAGTTGGGCAAAATTACTTTTCGTGTATTGCATACTCCCGGACACACCCCGGAATCTTCTTGTTATTTGTTGTTAGACGAGCAAGGGAAGGAACATGCCGTATTTACAGGCGATACTTTATTTGTAGGTGATGTTGGCAGACCTGATTTGCTGGATGGAATTATGACACGCGAAGAATTAGCAGGTATGCTGTATGATTCGCTGAATAAAAAAATAAAGACTTTACCAGATGCAGTAATCGTATATCCTGCCCACGGTGCCGGATCGGCATGTGGAAAAAATATTGGTAAAGAAACCTTCTCTACGATTGGAGATCAAAAGAAACTCAACTACGCATTGCAAGAGCAAACACGCGAGGAGTTTATCGAAAAGGTGACAGATGGTATTTTGCCACCACCCACTTATTTCTTTGAAGATGCCCGTATCAATAGAATGGGTTACACGTCTATTGATGAGGTAATTAAACAAAACAGTAAACCACTTTCGCTCGCTGCTTTTAAAGAAGCCATTGTAAAAGGCGCCTTATTGCTGGATACGCGAAAACCAGATGATTTTGAAAAGGGATACATTCCATCCTCTCTTAATATTGGTCTTAACGGACAGTACGCGGTTTGGGTAGGTACGCTTATTGACATTAAGCAACCACTGGTTTTAATTACTGAAGAAGGAAAGGAGGAAGAAGCTGTGTTGCGATTGGCACGCGTTGGTTATGAAAATGTACTTGGTTACCTGGCAGGTGGTGTTAAAACCTGGGACGGTAAATTAGATAAGGTACGTTCTATAGCTGCAGAAGATATGGCCATGGAAATGAAAGCTGGTAAAGCAGTGCTTGACGTACGCAGACCTGGTGAGTGGGAAGCTAGTCACCTAAAGGCCGCTAGTTTTGTACCACTCGGAAATTTCCCAGCTGTCTTGGATAAGTTGGAAAAACAAAGCCCATATCTAGTGCATTGTGCTGGTGGTTACCGATCTATGATTGCCATTTCACTTATGCGTAGGGCTGGTTTTACAGGAGAGCTTGTTAATATTTACGGTGGCTTTGGTGCCATACAACAAACCGATTTGGAAATTGTGAATGCTGTAACGGCCTGCGCATCTTAGTTTGTATTATCAACCATAACAGTTTTAAGTTCTTTCTAGTAATATCGCGAAAGTGACACGTTTGTCTCTTTTGGAAGTATAGGAAGCATATTGTTTTTACTACCAGCCTTCTCTCATCATTGAGTAACGAGGTGAGTTATATGCTTTGAAAAAAAATGTAAATCCTGCTAATTTTTTTTCGAGTCAAAGTGATGGCTTATATTAAACTATATCATTGCAGATAAAGTAGACTGTAGTATTAAATCCGGAAGCCTTCTATTCAAGATTCAAAAAGGAGTGAAAAATGATTTCGTAAAAAGATCGGGTAGGTAGAAATTACCCTGCATGCCTGTTGATAATTGCGTGTTATTTCTTAAAAATTCTTACACGGGGGTATTTCTGGTGACACTTTTTGCTATTTTTCGAAATCTATTAAGCCCCCTATGAAATTTAAATACTCGTTGCTTACGGCATTGACGTTATTTGCTATTACCGAAGTAAGTGCACAAAAAATTCCTTTAATTAATTCTGGTCAGGTTATTATTGAATCAAAAGTCTACTATGATTCAGGCAATTATGATAGGGCCGCTAAAACACTATTGAGCATCCCGGAGCGGGACACCAATTATGTTTACATGCTCTCTGAATTAGCTGTAGCCTATCTGGCAGGTGAAAAGTATAAAGAATCCATCGAGACCTGTAAAAAAGGTCTTGCTAAACCCTCAAGTTATCGTGCTGAATTTTTAAGAGTTCAGGCTACCGCCACCGAGCGAAGCGGAGATTTTGAAGGCGGCATTGCACTTTTTACTAAAGCCTTAACTGAATACCCCTTTGATATTCCAATACGATATAATTTGGCACTGGCCTATTACAATGCAAAAAAATATGAAAAGGCGACCGAGGAATTTTTCAGCATACTCGCTATTAATCCTTACCACGGTGGCACTCATTTTAACCTGGGTAGGCTGGCAACGGGTCAGGGGCATAAAACACATGCACTCTTTTCATTCGCCATGTACTTAAGTGTTAATAATACTGACAACAGCCGCCTGGTATTCCTGGACAAGTTATTGTCGAACCAGATTACAGATGAAGGTACGCTGGCTGTGCTAAGTAAAAACAGCTGCGAAAAACTTGATCAGATTTTAAAATCTAAAATAGCACTCGATAAAAATTATAAAACAAAGGTGCCTATGGATGCACCGGTGGTAAAACAGACTGAATTGTTTTTTGACCAGTTAAATACCATTAAAGAAGATGGCGCGGATCAATGGGTTGCATTTTACCTTCCCATTTTTAAAGAGTTTAAGCAGCAAAACCTGATTGAGCCCTTTATGTATAATATACTGGCCTCTGCCAATAACGAGGTAGTGAGCAAATGGAGAAAAAAGAATGAGAAAGTATTAGATGCTTTTTACGCTTCAGCCAATACCATAATTAGTCAGAAAAGAAAAAAAATTCAGGTGCCTGCATCAACAGGTTTCAGTGGTAGCGCTAGTGCCTGGTACTATAGAAATAATAAGCTTGAAGCCCTTGGAGAAAAGGAGAATGATACACCTACCGGATCATGGCGCTATTACCATGAAAACAGTCAGCTAGCTGCACAGGGGAATTATACTGGCAGTGGTGAAAAAGCTGGTATTTGGAAATACTACTATGATAATGGAAATATAAAAAGCCTGGAAAACTATGATACTGGGGAAATCACGCTATACTATCCGGAAGGAGGTAAACGGCAGCACTTTTTCTTAAAAGATAATGAGATTGAAGGTTTAGCTGAAGTTTTTGATCGTTGTGAAAATATTATTGATAAGTTAAAATATGAAAAGGGACTAAGAGAAGGTACTGGTGGCAGCTTTTACTCTTCTGGAAAAAAGGAGTTGACCTATGGCTATAAAGCAAATAAGCGGCATGGTGAATTTGTTGAATATTATGAAAATGGAACAATACATGAAACTTACCAGTATGTTGATGGTGAACTGGAAGGATTATACCGGCAATACTATGCTAACGGTAAATTAAGAACTGAGGGTAACTACAAAAAGAGCAATGTTGATGGCGTTTGGAAATATTATCACACAACAGGCGTAATAGAGAAGACTGGCACTTTTAAAGATGGTATGGCTGTAGGGGAGTGGTTATACTACACTCCACAAAATGTAATCAGCGAAAAAAGAAATTTTAATTCTCAAGGTAATTGGCAAGGGGAGTCAACTGTTTATCATGAGGGCCTTGTGCATTGTGTAAGAACTTATAAGAATAACCTGTTAACTAAAATTATCTATTATGATAAAGATGGTAAAGTGTTAAGTAAAGCAGAAAATGGCAATGGCAATTTCTCGATTAAAATTTACTATGCAAGTGGTCAACTAAATGGAGAGGGGGCTTACAAAAATGGTAAGCTTCAAGGTTTATGGAAATACTATTATCCTGAAGGCACTACACTAAGTGAGTACACCTATGTAGACGGTATGGTGCAGGGTAAGGCTTTTGAAAATTACAGAAATGGCAAGAGGCGCTACGATTTTGAATTTTTAGATGACAACTATCATGGTTATTTCACTGAATACTTTAAGGATGGCAAAGTTAAAAATGAAGGCTGGTATCAGAATGGTCAGAAACAACAGCAATGGCTAACGTATGAATCGCATGGCGAGATTAGTTCTGATTATTATTACCTGAACGATATCCTGGTGAATGATGCAATTGAGTATAACCCAGATAAAAGAAAATTCTCAATCTCTTCTTACGAGCATGATCGTGCCAGTGACATACAAATATTCTTGAAGAATGGTAATAATGCTGTTAAGAAGAGAGAAAAAGACGGCTCAACTTTCTACGAAACATTTTACAGCAATGGAAAACCTCGTGGTGTTACAGAGACAATCTGTGGGGTATATACTGGCAAAGTAGCACGCTATTATCCTGACGGCAGCGTCAATTACAACTACACCAACATGAATGGTTACCGACATGGTTTATACGAATACACAGATTTGAATGGAAAAAAAATTACGCAAGGTAATTATGTAAATGGAAATGAAGAAGGCGAGTGGTCGTGGTATTACTTGTCAGGAAAGATTGATACGGAAGGAAATTACAGATCAGGCTCAAGGGATAGTGTGTGGAATACCTACTATCAGCATGGGACAAAGTACACCACTTCAGTTTACACAAATGACAAGCGGGAGGGTGTTACGCAGTACTTCTCTACCAACGGTATATTGATGCTGGAAAAGTTATTTAATAACGACCTCATGGTGGCTTACCGAGTAATTGATATGGGAACAGGTAAGCCGGGTGATTGGATTACCTTTACCGGAAATGCTAAGATTGAATGTAAATTTCCTGATGGGAAAATAGCTTATCAAGAAGAGTATAAGAATGGATTTATAGAAGGTGATAAAAATATATTCTTCCCCAATGGTAAATTGTATAGTCACATGACTTATTCAATGGGAGATTATAACGGAGCATATGAAATATTTTATCCTAATGGTAAGGTTTTTGAGTCAGGTACTTATACAATGGATGATTTTAATGGAGAGCGAAAAATTTTTAATGAGGATGGAACACCAATGCTTGTCATTAATTATGTACTTGGCTTCAGGCAGGGTAAAGCGATTACGTATAAGAAGGGCGTAATAGATAAGGAATATACATTTTGGGGTGAGTATATAGAACAGTAATTATATGAAGTTTAGCCTAATTGGTTTATGGCTGTTAACAAGTTTAACAGGTTGGAGTCAACAAAACGACATCTGGAATGTGATGAATAGTAAATTTTCAGATGAGCCCGCAGTTTTTGTAGAACGATCTGAAATCCTCAACCTGGAAATTATAGGTGATTCACTTCGTGCGTATTCAGAAGTGTTGGAAGATGTGCTGTACATGAAAGATCAGGCAGATATGTTTTCGTCTAAGCGGGTATATGGTTCTTATTTTAATCAAATAAAAGATTTAAAAGCGAAAACACTTATTTGGAGTAAAGACAAGTATAAGGAATTGCAGGTATCTGATTTTAAAAAGAATAGCGAACGAAGCTCCGGCATTTTTTATGATGATTCATATTATTATTCTTTCAATCTTCCATCACTTGCCGCCAGGAACCGTTCAAAATTGCAATACCGGGAAGAGATACGAGATCCGCGCTTTGTTAGCGGCTACGTCTTCAGCTCTTATATTCCACAAGCATCTGTTACCTATACCATTAAGGCTTCCAAGGATATAGAAATTTTTTACGAGGTAGTGAATGACGAACAGCAGTTGATAAAATTTAAAAAGACTGAAAAAGGAAATGTAATTACTTATGAATGGACGGCCAAAGACTTAGCAGCCTACAAAACTGAAGCAAATGGCCCTAATGTACGCTACTACACACCACACCTTATATGCTATGTTAAATCATATCAAACTAAGAGTGGTAATCAATTAGTGCTGAATTCATTAGATGATCTACATGCCTGGTACAGAACGTTTATTAATAAACTAAATGAACAGCCATCTGCAGAACTTATTGAAATAGTAAAGGAATTAAAGAGTGCCAGTACTTCAGAAGAAGACCTTGTAAAAAAAGTCTACTACTGGGTACAAGACAACATTCAATACATTGCATTTGAAGATGGAATGCGCGGCTTTATACCCAACAGTGGATCTTATACTTGTGAAAAACGCTATGGTGATTGTAAAGACATGGCCAATTTGATTGTGAACATGTTGGAAATAGCTGGCGTGAAATCTTACCCTACATGGGTCGGAACAAGAGATTTACCGTATCGCTATTCAAAGTTACCTACGCCCCTGGTTGATAATCACATGATTGCGACTTATATAGCTAAATCCGGTGAATACTATTTTCTGGATGGGACAAGTGACTACACAACCTATGGCTACCCTTCATCCATGATACAAGGTAAAGAAGTACTTATTTCATTGGATGAAAATCGGTATGAAGTTAAGGAGGTGCCTGTTATGGCCAAATCAATGAATAAGATGTACGATTCGGTATCTATCAGAATAAACGATAAAAATATGTTGATAGGTAAGGGGGCTATTCAACTTAACGGTTTTGCCAAGGTATTTGGTGGTTATGAATTGAATAGAGCAGAAGCTGAAGATGAAAAGCGCTACGTAACAAAGATTGCCTCAAAAGGGAGTAATAAGTTTTTTTTAGATGGTTATACAGTGAGTAATGTGCGCAACCAGGATAAGTCTACCCGTATCACTTATGATTTTCGCATCGCAGATTATTTTCAGACCATAGCGGATGAGTTGTACATCAATCTTCAGTTAAATAAGCATCACTATAATAATTTCATTAATGAAAGTGTCAGAAAAGTTCCTGTAGAAAACGAATATCTGTATGAGCAGCATGAAGTAGTTGAATTTGAAATTCCTACTGGATACACAGTTGATTATTTACCTGCTAATGCCTCTCACAATGGAAAATGGCTCGGATTCGACTTTGTGTACACTGTTTCAGGAAACAAAATTGTCTTAAAAAAGATAGTGTATTGTAACTATCTCATATTAGAGCCGAATCAATTTTCAGATTGGAATGCCAGTGTTAAATTGATAAGCGAGGCCTACAAAGAATCTATTATTTTAAAAAAGAAAGCGTAGTGTTATGACTAAAACTATTTTATCCGTTCTGCTAACAACTTTTACAACCCTGATTTGCCTTGGAGCAGATGGCTTTAGGTATGATTGGGAAAAAGACAGAAAGCGTTATACGCTTACTGCGGCAGAGCAAGCAATGACCGAACTAGTATTAAAACACCATACCCAATATCATTACGCACTCGAAGACAATCAGTTCGTCATGTACACCACTACCCATAAGGTTGTATTGGTAAATAATAGTGAGGCCATCCAGAAGTGGAATCGTATTTCAATACCAATGTACAGCACCATAGATCTTGTTGAAGTGAAAGCAAGAGTTATCGGTAAAGATGGGAAGGTGATAAACTTCGATAAAAATAATTTAAAAGAACTGAAGGATGACGAACGAGGTAGTGCGTACAGGGTATTTGCTATGGAAGGTGTAACCCTTGGAAGTGAAATAGAATTTTTCTTTGTAAAGAAAATGCAGGGTAACGTATTCAGCAATGTATTCATGCAAACAGATGTGCTTACAAAAAACAGTTCATTCAAACTGACAAGCCCTCCCCATCTTAAATTTGATTTTAAAAGCTATTATGGTTATGCGGAGGTAAAGGCTGAAGAGGTTAAAGAAGGTGATAATGTTGTAGAGAATGTTTATACCGCAGCTATGGCTACTGTTCCTGCATTAAAGGAAGAGACTTATGCCTACTTTGATGCCATAAGGATGCGTATAGAATTTAAACTTGCCTACAATACTGCACGTTCACAAGCACGCTTATATACCTGGGATGAGGCCGCAAAGACTTTCTATGGTATGCTTTATAATAACTATTCCAAAGATGACACAAAGGCACTTGATAAATTTGTTAAGACGCTCGGTGATAAACCTACTCAAAGTACCGATGCACGCATAAAAGCAATTGAGCAAAAAATTAAAACCGGAATTCAGGTTGATGAAAATGCCAGAGGAGAAAATACGAATCTACTTTCTTCAGTTATTAAATATAAAGTCGCTTCTAAAGAAGGCATTACTCGTTTATACGTGGCTGTCTTCGAAAAACTCGCTATTAATTGCCAACCTGTAATTACGTGTAGCCGTGAGCGTGGAAAGTTTGATGGCGATTTTGATACTTGGTCCTATCTTGATGAATATGTACTTTATTTTCCAGATACAAAGGGATTTTTAGCTCCTTTTAGTTTTGAGACCCGTTATCCGTTGATCCCACCCGACTTCACGGCACAACAAGGTTTGTTCATGGAGCCAATAGAGATTGGTGGACTTAAATCAGCATTAGGTTCGATTAATGAAATACCCGCTGTTCCCTACGATGTAAGCTGCGATGATCTGAATATCGAGGCTTCTTTCAACGAGGATATGAGTATGAACTCTATCCATCAAGTAAGAGAATTTGGAGGATATAATGCCGTATTTTTTGCACCTTACTACGATTTGATGACTGAGGAGCAGCGCTTCAAAATGGTAGAAGAGCTCACAAAGCAAACAGCCCCGGATGCGGCCATTAAAAAGTGGGAAGGCAAGCCATTGCCTGAGAAGAAGGCTGGTAATTTTGTTTTTGATGTTACTTTTGAAACTAATCACTTCATTGAAAAGGCGGGGCCTCGCACTTTATTTAAAGTTGGCGAGCTGATTGGTCCGCAGGTAGAAATGTACAGAGATGATAAACGTAGCGCAGACATTGAAAATGAATATAATCGTGGCTACGAGAGATTGATGAAGATTAATATACCCAAAGGCTATACAGTAAAAAATCTGCAAGACTTAAAAATGAATATTATTTTTAAAGATGGTAATGAAACCCCCTTTTTATTTGAATCTGATTATGAATTGAAAGATGGTTTGCTCACTGTGAAAATTAAAGAATACTATAAAGAAATATTTGTACCTGTTGCCAAGTATGAAGATTTCAGAAAAGTGATAAACGCTGCCGCTGACTTTAATAAAGTCACACTGATACTGGAAAAAGTGAAATAATAAAAAGCCTCTGCAAAAACGCAGAGGCTTTTTTATTTTGATCAGAAGCATCAAAAACTATTCTCTTTAGCTCATAGACATAATCTCCAGCTAAGTTGCAACAATCTGCTGCAGGTCTACTTAGTTAAAATTCATTTTTTAAGTTAATTTTTAAATAAGTTTTCTGATCTTACCAAACAATCCTCAACCAACCCTTATGAATCCCATTTTTAAAAAGATCGGCCTGGCAGTTATCTTGTTGGCGCTGGTAGTAGCTGTTTTTCTCTACTTTAAATCAGGTAAAGGATCATCAGCACGAATGCAGATAGACCCAGCCTTTGGCGAACATATATCTTCCTATACATCAGGTGTGGTTTCTGCTAATGCCCGTATCCTTATTATACTCGCTAAGCCATTAGGCGACTCTTCTGATATCGGTCAGGAGGTATCTGTAAAACTTTTTGACTTTAGTCCTGCAGTAAAAGGAAAGACCATTTGGGTGGACACAAGAACGATTGAGTTTACGCCAAGTGAGAAAATGACTTCCGGCCAGGTATATCAAGCTGATTTTTTTCTATCGAAATTAACCTCCGTTCCTCCGGCACTCAGCACCTTTAGTTTCGATTTTCAAGTAATTGGTCAAAACTATGAGTTGAACATAGATAACCTTAAGCCTTATACAAAAACGGATTTAAAGAGACAAAAAATAGAGGGTACCGTATATACAGCAGACTTGGCAGAGGCCGCTGAGGTAGAGAAGCTACTTGAAGCAACACAAGCAGATAAGAAGTTGGCACTAACATGGTCGCATGCAGCAGATGGTAAATTGCACAGTTTTGTTATTGAAGAGGTTGTTCGTGGAGAACAACCCAGCAAAGTAAAAGTATATGCTAATGGAACCGTGCTAAGCGTTTCCAAGTTTGAAGAAAAAGAGGTTGAGGTACCCTCGTTGAGTGATTTTAAATTGATGAATGCAAAGGTGGTGCAATCCCCTAATCAACACGTTATCTTACAGTTTTCAGATCCAATAAAAGAGAAGCAGAATTTAGATGGCTTGATCAGAATCAGTGACCTGGCTGATTTGGATTTCGATATACACGACAATGAAGTATGGGTATATCCGGCAACACGGCAAGCAGGCACTAAAACAGTATTTATTGAAGCTGGTATTCGTAATATACTAGACTACCGCATGAAAGCAGCAGCTACTGCAGAAGTTGTCTTTGAACAATTGGTTCCTGCAATTCGCTTTACAGGAAAAGGAACAATCCTGCCAAGTACAAATGGTCTTGTGCTTCCTTTTGAAGCAGTTAATCTTCGTGCTGTTGAGGTTGAAATTTTGAGAATTTTTGAAAACAATATTTTACAATTTTTACAGACCAATAACCTAAGTGGTAACTATGAACTGAACAGGGTTGGTACGCGCATACTTAAGAAAACAATTCAACTTGACAATATGGGCGTAACCGATTTTGGCAAGTGGAATCGCTTCACGCTCAATCTGGCAGATCTTATCAAAACCGAGCCGGGGGCCATCTATCAGGTTAAACTTAATTTTAATAAGAATTACTCAGTTTACAATTGTGAAGGACAAGAAAGTACAACTGCAACCACTGATCAATTAAGTACAGTAGAAAGTGTTGAAGGCGGTGGTTATTATGAAGATGGAGAATACTACGAAGATGAGTACTATGATTACTACGATGAAGAATATGATTGGGAGCAGCGAGATAACCCTTGCCACTCTACCTTCTATAGATCAGATCGTTCTATCCGCAAAAACCTTTTAGCTTCCGACCTGGGCTTAACAGCTAAACAAGGAGCCGATGGTGAAACAACTGTTTTTGTAACTGATCTGAAAACGGCTGAGCCTCTTTCAGGTATTGAAGTGGAGTGGTATAGTTATCAGCAACAGGTTATCGGCAAAGGGACTACTGATGCAGATGGAAAAATTGCGTTTAAGGCAAACCCTTATGTAGTGGTAGCTAAAAATGGATTACAACGTGGTTACCTGCGTATTGCAAATGGCGAGTCTTTGTCCTTAAGCAGCTTTGATATTTCAGGAGAGCTTGTGCAGAATGGTTTGAAGGGATTCTTGTATGGGGAGCGTGGTGTATGGCGACCAGGTGATTCACTTTACCTTACTTTTTTACTGGAAGATAAAAACAGGCTATTACCACCAACGCATCCGGTCGTGTTGGAGTTAAGTAATCCGCAAGGTCAGGTGGTTAATCGACTGGTTCGCTCTACAGGAGAAAATGGTTTCTATAAATTTGCTACATCAACAGCGGCAGATGCGCCTACAGGTAACTGGCAGGCAAAAGTAAAAGTCGGTGGATCTGAATTTGCGCAGCCAATAAAAATTGAAACGGTAAAACCTAACCGACTTAAAATTAATTTAGATCTGGGTGTAGAGCGAATCACATCTCCAGATGTAACAGCCGACTTAGAGGTAAAGTGGCTACATGGTGCACCAGGGCGTAACCTCAAATCTGTTTTTGAAGTGTTACTGGTCAAGGCACCAACTACCTTTGCCAAGTATAAAGATTTTGTATTTGAAGATCCTTCACGAACATTCTCAAGTGAAACACAAACTTTGTTTGAGGGCTCAACAGATGGGGAGGGAAAAGCAAGCTTTAACGGGACCTTGTCTACCTCCGATCAGGTGCCGGGTTTCCTTAATGCCATCTTCAGAGGCAAAGTTTTTGAAGAGAGTGGTAATTTCAGCATAGACAGATTTAGTATTCCTTACTCTCCGTATCCATCATATGTGGGCATGAAGGTGCCTGAAGGTGAGAAGTATTCAGGTATCCTGTACCTTGATCAGAAACACCCCATTGAAGTGGTTACAGTGAATGCAGATGGTGCAGGTGTTTCTCGTAATGGTATTGAAATGACCGTATATAAATTAGACTGGCGTTGGTGGTGGGATAACTCTTCGGAGTACCTGGCAAACTATGTCGAAGGTTCTTATTCAAAACTGGTAAAGCGAGAAGTTATTGCTACAGTTAATGGCAAGAGCACCTGGAACTTTGAAATTAAATCTCCGGATTGGGGACGTTATTTTGTCAGAGCTTGTGATCCGGTTTCTGGGCATTGCACAGGCAAAATTGTTTATGTAGATGAACCGGGGTGGGGCAGTCGCGCCCGCAACACCGGTGGTAGTGGTGGAGCCACCATACTCTCCTTTACAACAGATAAGGGAAGTTATAACACTGGTGAGAAAGCTACGCTGACAATTCCGGGTAGTGCTAATGGACGAGCACTTGTAAGCATAGAAAATGGAAGTAAGATGCTTCAAACCTACTGGGTAGAAACACAAGCTGGCGAAACCAAATTTAGTTTTGATGTGAAGCCCGAAATGGCACCGAACGTTTATGTTCATGTTTCACTATTGCAGCCCCACGCACAAACCAGCAACGATCTCCCTATACGCTTGTATGGCGTAGTGCCTGTAAGAGTTGAAAATCCAGAAACTCATTTAACACCGCTGATTGAAATGCCTGAGGTGTTAGAACCAGGAGAAAAAGTAACCATTAAAATTTCTGAAAAGGAAAAAAGAAAAATGTCCTATACCATAGCTATGGTAGATGAGGGATTATTGGATATAACAAGGTTTAAGACTCCTGATCCCTGGAATCGTTTCTATGCCAGAGAATCATTAGGTGTTCGCACCTGGGACTTGTATGATTTTGTGATTGGATCATATGGTACTCATCTGGAAAGACTTATTACCGTTGGCGGTGATGAAGAAGGCGGTGCTAAAGATGATGACGCCCGCGCCAATAGATTTAAACCTGTAGTTAAATACCTGGGCCCCTTTACCTTGGGAGCTGGTGATGAAGATGAACACACATTTATTATGCCGCAATACATTGGCTCCGTGAAAACCATGGTTATTGCTGCATACGAAGGTGCTTATGGTAATGCGGAGAAGGCAGTGCCTGTGCGTAAACCATTAATGGTATTAGCTACCATGCCGCGCGTACTTGGCCCGCAAGAAAAATTGAAACTGCCCATTACCCTATTTACACAAGAGAAATCAATTAAGAATGTTAAGGTAGAAGTAAAAACGAGTGGCCCTTTGGCTGTATCAGGAAACGCTACGCAAAATATTGTAATGAGTAGTAGTGGTGATATGACGGTAGAATTTGATCTGGAGGTGAAGGCTGCGATTGGCGTAGGCACAGTTGAGGTGATCGCGTCAAGTGGAGGCTTTAAAGCTTTAGATAAAATTGAGATTGATGTGCGTAACTCCAATACTCCTATTACTCGCACAACGGATGCTGTATTGGAGGCTGGAAAGAACTGGTCATCGGAAATTGCACCCTTTGGTTTAAGCGGAACAAATACTGCTATGCTGGAAGTATCAAACATGCCTCCTATTAATCTGGGCTCGCGTTTGCGATATTTAATTCAGTACCCACATGGTTGCATAGAGCAAACAACATCGTCAGTGTTTCCGCAATTATATCTTGAGCAGGTGAAAACGCTCAGTGAGAATGAAAAAAATACGATACAACGCAACATTACAGTCGGTATAAACCGCTTGAAATCATTTACTCAGCCTGATGGCGGATTCGGCTACTGGCCTGGCGCTGCAGAAAATGCTGATCCGTGGGGCACTACTTATGCTGGTCATTTCCTGGTTGAAGCAGAGGCCAAAGGTTATTTTGTACCAGCGGATATGATGAAACGTTGGAAGAATTTCCAAAAGAATAAAGCACAAGAGTGGAGAAGAAATACTGGCTACTACAATTCAGAATTAATGCAGGCTTATCGTTTGTACACCTTGGCATTGGCAGGCTCACCCGAATTAGGTGCCATGAATCGTTTGCGTGAATATGGAGACTTGCCGCAAACAGCTTCCTGGATGTTGGCCGCGGCATATGCAAAAGCAGGACAACCCGAAGCAGCAAAAAAGATTGCAGAAAACCTTTCTTATGTAGTTAAACCTTATAGAGAGTTAAGCTACAGTTATGGTTCTGAAGTACGGGATAAAGCGTTGATCATGGAAACTATGGTGGCATTGGGGGATAAACCGAAAGCATTTGAAATGTTGAAAGATCTCTCTAAAGTATTGAGTAATGAAAGTCAATGGATGAGTACGCAAGAAGTTGCCTTTGCTTTAAAAGCCATTGGTTCTTTTGTTGGAATTGAAAAGCGTGGAACGTTAAAGTTTACCTATAAACTAAATGGAAAAGAAGTGACAGCCAGTTCAGCATTACCAATGGAGCAAGTGGTAATTCCGATAACTGGTGTAAGTAAACAAAGTGTGCAGATTGAAAATGAAAGTGGCGGTATGTTGTTTGTTCGCATGATTAACACAGGCACGCCATCACGTGGAAACGAAATTGACGAGCAACAAAATCTTTCTTTAAGTGTAAGGTATACAACAACAGAAGGAATAGATATTGACCCTGCAGTACTAGAACAAGGCACTGAATTTATTGCAGAGGTTACAGTGACTCATAATGGTATACAGAATCGCTATGAAAACATGGCCTTAGCTCAGGTGTTTCCTTCAGGCTGGGAGATAAATAATTTGAGATTACAGGAAGCACAGCAAACCGTAAAGTCAAGTGCGTTTAACTATCAGGATATTCGGGACGATAGAGTGTATACCTACTTCAATTTATACAGAGGTGAGCGTAAAACCTTTAAAGTATTATTGACAGCATCCTATACTGGTACCTATTACTTACCGGCTGTAAACTGCGAGGCGATGTATGACAACGGTATTTACGCCAGGAAGAAAGGGATGGAAGTGCAGGTTGTGAAGGCCGCAGGGGTTCAATGATAATTGAATAAGTAGATAAAACCCTCAAGGTCTTTGATGTACGCATCAAAGACCTCGGAGGGTTGATAGTATTAATTCATTGACTATTTTACTTGTAAATTAATAGGAACCACTTCTTTCCTCTGGCAACAATTTCTAGAGCTATCCGTTTTTCAGCGATAGAATTTATGCCTGTGAACTACTTATCATTATTTATTTCTTTGGAGGGGATAGAATACCTTTTAGGTATGTTAGCCCTTCTGGTACTGCTTAATCTATCTGCTCTAATCTACTTTGTCAGAAAAAGAGGACTATCAGGTTGGCTTGTTTCGATTTTTTCAGGTTGGCTTATTACCAGCTTGCTATTGCAACAGCTGGCAGACTATACATACTCAGACAACTGGTGGTATTTATCATTAATTTTTTGGTTTGCAGTACTACCTGTAGTATTGTTTATTGCATTCCAAACAGCAGCATTAACAAAGGTTCTTGGTATTGGCCTCATTTGTTCCTCGCTCATTATGGGTTGTGTCAATTATCAGGCCTACAACAATTTACTTTTTTATAAAAAAATAATGGAGCATAGACCCACCATGATGAATTTGCATAACTGGGTGTATACTGAAAAAGTAAGTAATAAAGATTGGGAGATTTTCTTTAAAGGAAATCTGACGAGAGAAAACCTGGAAGATGCTATTGAATTAATACTGAGAGATTATGAAAATGCTGAGGCCAATTTGCTAACCACAACTTTTGGAAGGCTAACATTAAAAGCCTGGGCTGATTATAACGACCAACATCCAGAGTATCCCATAGATTTAAAAGACGGTATTATGGGTGAACTTGATGGACAAGATCGGTTGATTGTGGCAGCATTTACGCAGCCTGATTTTTTAATTCACTGTCTGGATCTGGCAAGGGAAGATAACCGGATACATGTGTTACTCAACCTGATTTGGCAACGCGTAATAACAACTGACCCTTATTGGTTGGGAGCAGGGGATGAATACACAGCTGATGAGGTTATTCGATTGGCTCCTGCGATTAAGCACGCACAGCAATCATTCACTGATTTTGACGAACGCCTTACCAAAATGAAGCAGCAGGCAGATTCCGTTGATGCCCTGATAGTAAAATAGAAAAACCTGTTGCTAAGATTGATGGCAATAGGTTTAAGTATAACGTTATGTAACTTTTACTCAGCTGGTTTGAGTTTACCTCCTCCGATACTTATTCCTAAGCGGAATCCAACATAATTGTTAGATATTTTCTCTTTTATGATTATAGGACCTCCATCACCGGCAGTAATTCCCTCAAAACTTGTTGCAGTAACAAAATTATAATCGATTGAAAGGTTGAGATGGCCGAAGTCAAAACCAGCTCTGGTATAAAAGCCTGGCTTATTACTATAGCCGTAAGATACGGAACTACTACCTCCAGATGATATGTCAGCCTTATATGTCGTTAACCGAAATAGTCCTGCTCCCAAACCCGCGAAAGGTCTAAATCGATTGTTATTGGCAAAGTAATATTGAAAATTACCCGTGTATGAACCAAGACCACCTTGTTGTTCGCTTCCCAAATCATCATTTCTTGATATTGTTATAGCTGTCTCCAATCTTATATTTATCAATAAAGCATCTGTTATTCTATAGCCAGGCTCTAAATAAAATAACGGACCCGCTCCACTATTGTTAGACGGGCTAGTTATTCCAAATCCTATACCTGTTTTGAATTTCTTAAACTCCTGAGCTTGTGTGCAAGAAAAAATTAGCCACAGAAAAATGTAGAGGATATATGTTTTCATAATGAGATTTTGTGTAAAACTCATAGTTAGCAAGTTTATTATCTAAGTCGCTAAAATTGGACTTTCTAAAGCACACATTGACCTGATTCAATAGGTGCTTTTGAGTTAAGAGATATTTAAGTAGTTAATTCAGGTCTTTAGAAGTATGGTAACTAGTACTTTTCGAGTTCTTTGATATCCGCATTAAAGGCTCCGAAGGTTAATAGTTTATAAGTTTTCAATTCTTTCTTCAGGAGGAATTTTATTTGCCTTTAGATGGGCTTGTTGAAAAGTCTCTATATTACCAAACCATTTGATAACAAAATCGGTGTGGATTAAACTTCCATTGTTTAAGGATAAATCGTGGTAAGAACTCCAATTCCAGTTTTGCAGATTGGATACAAAACCGTGGTTTACAGGATTATTGTGTATGTAACAGATAACATTAGTCAAATAGCTGTTATCTATAATTTCTTTTCGTTTAAAATTTGGTATAAACAAAGTGCCGCGTCTTTTATACCTGATGTTATAAGCTTTGGTGTAGGCGTTAAACAAGTTGCTGAATTGTTTGGAAATTCTTTTTTCTACCGGCCCCAAACCTCTAAGGTCTCCAGCTTCCGCATGTAAGACCTTAGAGGTTTGGGGATACGCCTTTCGTATTTCCTCCTCACTTTTAATTTTTATCAGCAGATGCAAGTGGTTGGGCATTAAACACCAGGCGAGGGTTTCTGCTACGGGTGGTATAAAATGCCGGTAACGTTGTAAAAAGTAACGGTAATTTTCCTGGCTTTTGAATAGGTTTTCGAAGCCGTTGGCGTGGGTATAGACGTGGTATAGTTTGTTTGGTTCCATTTATCAATTTTTTAACTATATAAACCATCGAGGTCTTGTATGCGGTATTCAAAGACCTCAATGGTTTATTTGTAAATAAATTTTATTTCTACCTGATAGAATGGTTCTATTAGGTCAATTGGCATCGTTTTTAATCAAATACTTGTTCTTTAACCCGTATTTCGGCCAGGGATAGCAGCGGAAATCCTTTTTGCTGCAGGGCTATTGCGTTGCGCAAAAAGATTGCAGCGTATAGCCCGACCGCAGGGGCCGCCTGCCTTAATTGTGCTTTTACTTTTCTACTTTTGCACCGACTATGAAATTTACGCTTGCTGCTAAGGATGTACAGTCTGCCGCCCGTGCGGGTGTTTTGCATACTGCACATGGTGATATTGAGACCCCTATTTTTATGCCAGTAGGTACAGCTGGCTCAGTTAAAGCCGTGCACCAACGCGAACTGGAAAATGATGTTAAGGCACAGATTATTTTAGGTAACACCTACCACTTGTATTTAAGGCCAGGTACGGAATTGCTTGAGCGGGCAGGTGGTTTACATAAGTTTAATGGCTGGCAGAAACCTATTTTAACAGATAGTGGGGGTTATCAGGTTTATTCATTAGGTCATAACAGAAAAATTACTGAGGAGGGTGTGATTTTCAAATCGCACATTGATGGCTCTAAGCACACCTTTACCCCTGAGCGAGTGATGGATATTGAGCGCAGCATTGGCGCGGATATTATTATGGCTTTTGATGAATGCACACCCTATCCCTGCGACTATAGTTATGCGAAGGAGTCTATGCACATGACGCATCGGTGGCTGAAAAGGTGTGTAGACAGGGTGAATACAACGGAACCTCTATACGGTTATGAACAGGCGCTTTTCCCTATTGTACAAGGCAGTGTATACAAAGATTTGCGTGAGCAGTCGGCCGAGTTTATCGCTTCCCAAAATCAATGGGGTAATGCCATTGGAGGCTTATCAGTAGGAGAGCCCCATGAAGACATGTACGCCATGACGAGTTTGGTTTGTGGTATTTTGCCTAAAGACAAGCCCAGGTACCTGATGGGCGTGGGCACGCCCGAAAATATTTTAGAATGCATTGCCTTGGGTATTGATATGTTTGATTGTGTGATGCCGACACGAAATGCCAGAAACGGTATGCTTTTTACAACACAGGGCATTATTAACATCCGCAATGAAAAATGGAAAGATGACTTGTCGGCCATTGATGAAGAATTAGGGGGCTATGTGAGCACTTTTCACTCAAAAGCTTATTTGAGGCACTTAATTATTAACAAAGAAATTTTAGGCGCACAAATTGCTTCTATTCATAACCTTACTTTCTACCTTTGGCTGGTTAAGGAAGCCCGGAAACAGATTCTGGCTGGTACTTTTGCTACCTGGAAAGATATGATGGTGAAGAAGGTAAGTAGTAGACTTTAAGAATTACGAATTACGAATTACGAATTACGAATTACGAATTACGAATTACGAATTAAACTTAACCCAAACAGAAAAAAATCTTATGTCTAGCTTCCAGCTTCTAACCTCTAGCCTCTAAATTCTTATCTTAAAGAATAGAAATGAAATTAATTGATCAATATATTTTAAAACGTTTTTTAAGCACCTTCTTTTTTGTTGTACTTATACTACTGGCCATTATCTGCGTAATTGACCTTACCGAGAAAATGGATAAGTATACCAAAAATGCTTTAAGCGCTTCGCAAATTTTAGGTTATTACCTGGACTTTCTGCCCTGGGTTGGTGGCTTAGTAACGCCTATTACAGTCTTTATTGCAACGGTATACGTATGCGCTCGCATGGCAGGACATACGGAGGTAATCGCCATTCTAAGTAGTGGCGTAAGTTTTAAGCGAATGCTATTGCCTTACTTTGTTGGAGCAGCACTAATAGCTGGTTTAAGTTTTTGGTTTAACGGATGGGTGATACCAAACTCAAATAAAGATCGTCTGGCATTTGAATTAGAGTACCTCAAAAATAAATTCTATTTCGATAAGCGTAATGTGCATATTCAAGTGGCACCAGATGTGTATTTGTATATTCAGAATTACAATAACTCAGTGAATACCGGTTACAACTTTTCAATTGAAAAATTTGATGGCTTGCGTCTGGTTGAAAAGCTAACTGCTAATAGAATTACTTGGGATTCCTCCAAAAACAAGTGGACCATGCATGATTGGCAAGTGCGCAAGGTAGATGGCATATTTGAAAGCCCCATGACGCCCGAAGCTATTAAAGGTTTTGAAACTAACCGTAAAGCAAAATTGAACGATGTGGTAATGGGCGGTACAGCCCTCGACACTACATTAATTATAACACCTAAAGAATTTGAAAATGATTACAGAAAGTTTGATGGTATGACCATTAACGAGTTGGAATCATATATTGCCTCGTTAAAAGCACGCGGATCAACCGGTGTAGAAGCCTACGAAGTTGAGTTGCATACACGCTTCTCCTCACCCTTCACTATTTTTATTTTAACATTTATGGGGGTGATAGTTTCAGCCCGTAAAAGCAGAGGAGGAACCGGTTTGCAGATAGCCTTAGGTTTCGGATTATCATTTTTATTTATTTTATTTTTTATGTTGTTCAGGACTTTTGCAGAGGCTGGGTCAACGCCACCACAAATTTCTGTTTGGATACCTAACATCATCTTTGCTGTTATTTCAGGTTTAATGTATAAGTACGTACCACGCTAATGGCTTCAACAATAGATTACATTAAGCTTCATTTTATTATTTTCCTATGGGGTTTTACAGCCATATTGGGTTTATTTATCAAGATACCTGCCATAGAGTTAGTGGTGCTACGAACGTTAACAGCTGCCCTGGGTATGGGCTTGTTAATCGTATTGGTTAAGCAAAATTTCAAAGTACCTGCCGGTTATTTGCCTAAACTAATATTAGTAGGTTTTGTAGTCGCGGCACATTGGATCACTTTTTTTGCCTCAGCCCGTGTCTCCAACGCGTCAGTAAGTTTAGTAGGAATTGCAACGGGGTCGCTATGGGCATCAGTACTGGATCCTATATTCACCAAAAGAAAAATCAGGGGGTACGAAGTATTGCTCGGATCTCTTGTGATTGTTGGATTATACGTTATTTTTTCATTTGATTTCGATTATCCGTTGGGTCTTGCACTTGGGGTACTATCCGGTTTTTTGTCCGCATTATTTTTTGCCTTGAACCAACGTTTGGGTAAATCGGTGGGTACTTATCAAATTACCTTTTTTGAAATGTTTGGCGCTTGTATAGGTGCACTCATCTATCTGGTCTTTCATAAAACAGTGGTGGACCAGCATTATGTTATCAATTTTGAGGCAGATCTTGTGGACTGGCTTTGTATTTTAATTTTAGGAATAGTGTGTACCGTATATGCTTTTTCAGTTTCTGTCGACTTGATGAAGAGGTTATCGGTATTTTTCATGCAATTATCACTTAACCTTGAGCCAGTTTATGGAATTATACTGGCGGTAATGATTTTTGGCAATACAGAAAAAATGAATATCCAGTTTTACCTGGGCACATTAATTATTCTGATGGCCGTTGCGGGTTATCCTGTATTAAAACGCAGGTTTAATCCTGATCCCTTAATGAATTAGTAAGCCACTCCAGATTAAATCTTCTCCGGTAAAAGTAAATGGCTTCTCAAATATGCCGAATACAGAAGATCCTGAACCACTCATGCAGGCATAAAGGGCACCCGCATCGTAAAGCTTTTCTTTATATTGACTGATAATAGGGTGTGCCTTAAAAACAGATGCTTCAAAATCATTTTTAAGCAAATTCCGCCACTTTTCTACAGTTGTATTCTCTACAATCTCTTTAACACTTGGTTGTGAACGAGTCGGTTTTACACCCTTGTAGGCCTCTGCTGTTGAGACATGAATATTTGGCTTTAAAAGCACTAAAAATTTTCCTTTTAAAGAAAGCTGTATCGGTTCCAACAACTCACCGCGACCTAAACCAAACATGGGCTTGTCTTCAATAAAAAAGGCGCAGTCACTACCCAATTGTTGCGCATAGTCTTTGAGTTGTGGATTAGATAATTGAAGCTTGAAGAGTTGATTTAATAAGCGAAGTGTATGTGCAGCATCAGCCGAGCCACCACCAAGTCCTGCGCCTGTGGGTATTACTTTATGAAGCCGTATTTCAACTGGAGGAAGCTTGTATGTTGATTTTAACAGTTCATAAGCTTTCAGACATAAATTGGTATTCTGGTCTCCGGGTATATTAATTCCGCTGGCAATAAATTGAGTAGTATCGGCTGGTAATATTTCAACAATGTCATTTAGCGGAATTGGGTAAAATACAGTTTCGAGGTTATGATAACCATCGTTTCGCTTTTCAATAACGTTAAGGCCAAGGTTTATTTTACAGGGAGGAAAGCTTACCATATTGCTAATAATGCCAAATGTCTGAGTTTAACAATGAAATACGTAATAAGTCTGCGATTCTATCAATTTTTTATGGTAATACAACGGCTCAATGCAATGGTTAATCAATAAAATACTGAAATTCGCCTAGTTATACTTTGTATGAGTTCAGATCAACCTATAGGGATTTTTGACAGCGGTATTGGAGGCTTAACGGTGGCACATGCCATACAAAAAGCACTACCAAACGAAAGCATGATTTATTTTGGCGACACTGCACACTTGCCCTATGGGGACAAGTCAGCGGCAGCTATACAGGCTTATTCCATAAAAATAGCCGATGTGTTGCTTAAAATGAATTGTAAGGTGATTGTAATAGCCTGTAATTCGGCTAGTTCTGCTGCTACAGAATTACTGAAAGAATATGTTGGCAAACGCGCCCATATCATTAATGTAATTGATCCGATGGTTTCATTGGTAGTTAAAAAGTTTAGTGGTAAAAGGGTTGGTTTGATTGGCACTAAGCGTACCGTACAATCGAATGTATATGCACAAAAACTACATGCATTGGATGACAGTATTACGCTCCAACAACTGGCTACGCCTTTATTAGTGCACATGATAGAAGAGGGTTTTTTTGATAACCGAATCAGTCATGATATTATAGCCCAGTATTTAAATGATCCGGTGCTGGATGGAATTGAATCACTCATTCTGGCATGCACACACTATCCTTTAATTAAGAAAGAGATTGGTGACTTCTATAAACAACAGATTGATGTTTTAGATTCATCTGAGGAGGTGGCTGAATCGCTAAGAAAATATTTGATGGAAAATAAGCTCTTGAATAAAACTAAGCCGCATCATAAGTTTTTGGTGTCGGATTACACCGATTCCTTTGAGGCGAGTACCAAGCTTTTTTTTGGTGAAGTTGTGCATTTGGAGAAACATCGCTTATGGGAATGATGTTAACAACACCCAGGAAATGTAATGGTTTGTCTTTAAATTATACAGGCCTTTAGATTGATTCCTGCGCTTCAGTATTTATCTTACGTCAATTTAAAATCCCTTGAGTTTTTTATTCTACCTGCCTGTTTTACTTGCTTATGTTGTGTTCGCAATCTATGCTGAACGCAAGGTGTCTGCATTTATGCAAGATCGTTTAGGGCCTATGGAAACCGGGCCATACGGATTACTTCAAACGGTAGCGGATTTAGTAAAGCTTATTCAAAAGGAAGACATTGTGCCAAGTGCAGCGCAACGCCTGATTTTTTTAATCGCACCCTTACTGGCTTTTACAGCGGTTTTTGCAGGATTTAGCGTATTGCCTATTGGTCAATCATGGCAAGGTGCTGCAATTCACTCCGGTGTTTTTTTTATGTTGGCCATTGTCTCTTTAGATGTAATGGCATTAGTAATGACGGGATGGAGCTCTAATAACAAGTACAGCACCCTGGGTGCTTTTCGCGCTGCAGCCCAGCTTTTATCATACGAAGTTCCTCTCGGTTTAACTATTCTCACTGTCTGCTTATTGGCAGGTACTTTAGATCTGCATGTAATATCAAGCCAGCAGGGTGTACAAGAAAGTGGGTATAGCTATTTATTCGGCATTAAGGCGCTGGGAGACACTTCAGCATGGGGTGGTTTTTTTACATGGAATGTATTCAGGTACCCGATACTGCTTCCGGTTTGGCTCATTTTTTTTATTGCCTCCTTAGCCGAAAGCAATAGAGCACCATTTGATTTGCCAGAGGCTGAATCGGAACTCGTTGCAGGCATTCAGACTGAGTATTCAGGCTTTAGATGGGCAACCATAATGCTTACAGAATATGCCATGATGTTGCTCGTTAGCATAATTGGTGCTATTTTGTTCTTTGGTAGTTGGTATTCACCCTTGCCCAACCTGGGGGCCATCAGACTGGCTGATTGGACCAATGGAACAAACGGGAGCTGGACTTCCACTGTTTGGGGTATTTTTTGGTTGATGGGTAAGGCAATTTTCTTTGTAATTATACAAATGTGGGTAAGATGGACCTTTCCCCGTTTACGAATTGACCAGTTAATGAATGTTTGCTGGAAATATTTAGTGCCTTTTGCGTTACTCTTTTTACTACTTGCTGCTGTATGGAAAATTTTGCTCGTCTAAAATATTTTATAGTGGTCGTGTTTACCATGCTCGCCACATGGACTCACGCGCAGAATATAAAGACAGATAGTCTGGAGACTGCACTGCAGCGAAGTCTGGATGACTCTGTTAAAATGAAACTGCTTGTAGAACTCTCAGTTGCATATGAAACAATTGATTTTTCAAAGAGCCAAAAGTATGCCGAAGATGCCATTGTACTGGCAGAGCGCATGAAAGCACCGTGGGCCCTGAACCTGGCGTATCGCAACATGGGTATTACACAAATTTTACTTGGTGATTACTCTACAGCCCTTCGTTACAGCACTCAATACCTGCAAAACAGTATAAGCATTAATGATAGCGTGGAAATGGCCACGGCCTATAACATGATTGGCGATCATTATTTTGATTTGGGTGAATACGATGAGGCTTACTTTTATTTTACACAAAGTTATAGAATTGCCAATGCACAACCCGACTCTATGCGTATGGCTATTGCCTTACACAATGTGGGTCGTGTATTTAAAGTATTGGGTCAGTATGAAAGAGCAAAAAATCATTTAGAGCTTTCCAGAAAAATGAGTGCCATGGCTGGTGATAAATTGGGAGAGCCTTACTCACTGGATGAGCTTGGAGATATGTTAATCAGGCAAGGCAACTATGATTCAGCACTTATCTACCTTAATGCATCTTTAGGGATTCTAAGAACACTTCAGGATCAGATTCTGGAACCGCGAACGATGTCACGTATTGCAAATGTATACATGCGTAAGGGTGACTTTGCCCTTGCTTTTAATTATTATGATTCAGCACTCATCTCCTATACAAAAACCAATAATAAACTGGGTACGGCTGAAGTGGAACTGGGACGTGGTCAAATTTATGCACAGCAAAATAAGTTTGAAGATGCAAAAACAGCTTTTGAAAAGAGCCTTAGTATTGCACAGGGTTTAAATGCCAGAACCCTGGAAATACGATGCTACAATAATCTCTCAAGACTATGGGAGAAAAAAGGAGATTTCAAAAAATCGCTGGAGTATTACAAATCATTTAAACTTCTCGAAGATTCTCTTTTTAGTCAGGAGATGAATGAGAAACTGTTTCGGGATCAGATGCGATTCGAAACTGAATCTAAAGACACCCGCATAGCCCAATTAAGCAGATTGGAGGAGGTTCAGAAATCGGAGATTAAAAGACAAGAATTTATCCTGAACATTTTTGTAATTGTTGGCGCCTTAGCCGGTGTTCTTTTAGTGACTATTTACCGCAGTGGGCAACGAAGAAAAAAAATAAATAAACTGTTATTACAACACCAGGAAGAAACCGAAAAACGCAGCGAAGAATTAGAGAAGTTGAATCAGGTTAAAGATAAATTCTTCTCTATTATCTCCCATGATCTACGCTCTCCAATCAATGCCTTGGCCGGATTACTTGATTTAATGGATAGAGGGGCACTTTCGGCTGAAGACATGAGCAAGAATATTCAGGAACTGAAAGCCAGGTTTAATCACACAAGAACTTTGCTGAATAACTTGCTGGATTGGACATTATTACAAATGGATAAATTAAGCCTGCAGCCGTCTAAAATTGATATGAGTAAGGTAGCGGCCGAGAATATACAAATGTTAGGTTCTGTTCAAAACAAGAAGATCACCTTCAACAACGATATACCAGAAGGAACACTGGCCTATGCAGATGCTAACACCATTAATCTGGTGATTAGAAATTTAGTGACTAATGCCATAAAATTTACCAATGAAGGTGGACACATACAATTGTTTGCTGAAGAGAAAGATAAATTCTGGAAGGTAAGTGTTAAAGATGATGGGATTGGCATGAAGCCTGAAGTGTTAAAGATGCTTTTCGATAAAACTTCACCCTACAGTACCCGCGGTACTGCTAACGAAAAGGGCACAGGGCTTGGTTTGATTTTATGTAAAGAGTTTGTAGAGAAAAATGGTGGTGAGATTTCGGTGGTGAGTACGGAAGGAAAGGGAAGCACTTTTACTTTCACTGTACCAAAAGCCTAAAGTGTACAACAGCGCTTTAACAAGTCAATAAAAAAAGGCAGCCTTACTAGTAAGGCTGCCTTTTTTGGTAATGGTGCCAAAAATGGTTGGTGATATTTAACAGAAAATTTCTTTTATTCCC